>Ga0075012_10000150_pt1 | contig 70158 bp, 114 predicted proteins | sample All_14_2_FD_71474 | JGI IMG/M metagenome (GOLD analysis project Ga0075012, IMG submission 71474) | Freshwater microbial communities in response to fracking from Pennsylvania, USA - Allegheny Zone_MetaG_DW_15 | ecosystem: Environmental > Aquatic > Deep subsurface > Groundwater > Drilled... | reverse complement strand
CCGAACAAGATATTTTGGCAAAATTGGAAGAGGTTGAGAAAGATTTAGATGATATTGAAAATTCCCGGCGTGATTATTGCGATCGTGACTATCAAAAAATGCGTCAATTAGCATTAAAACGGCGCAGATATTGGAATAAAATTAAGGAAGAATCGAGGTAGGATCACAATGGAAATTATTGAAAAACTTAGCAATTCTCATGTGTCGGTAAGGTTTGAACAAGGTGATACTTTACCGATTAGTGGAGAGGATCACGACGATCAGTATAATTTACCGGCGTTCTATATTCAGAACAAACGTGGGGCAAAGAAACAATGGGAAATCCTAAAATCAAAGTTTAACAAGGATACTAAGTTCGATGATGTATGCTGGATATTGCGTGATAACGGCGCAAAGGTTCATCGTTGGTGTACAATGGATTGACGGATCGGATACGAATTTTCTTGAAAACTAAATAGAATTATGGTATAATACGGAAGTACAAACACAAGGAGGATATATGGAAAAATTTAGTTATTCTGTCAATGAGCATGATAATACAATCAGTTTTTGGGTTGGGAATAGAATTGTTGCTGTTTTGTCGGATATACCGAAAACCGAGGAAAGATGTTGCGAGTTGATGTGGGAAGTGTTGGATCAAGCCGGATTGTTGCCGGAAGAAAACAAGGAGGATTAAATATGTTACGCAATATCAGTTTGAACGAAACGCAAATGGAAAATATGTTAATGGCTATGGGTTACGATATATGGAATAATGATCACGTTGTTGATTCAACAAAAGTTTGCGAAGTCGCAGCTAATCTTGAGTGGGATTGTGATGTTTTGAAAAAATCGCAAACGTTGATGTTCACAAAGCAATTCGCCTTTAGTTCGGTCGAAATTGTAGCAAGTGCGCTATGCGATATGATCAATAATAATCATGTTGACGGTAATGGCGGCGATGATTTTGCAAATTGGGTTTTTAGTGGCATGGACTTAAATAATGACGAGAAAACTTTGGTTCTAAGAATTGCGCCGTTAGTCAATCAGATTACATCTATTTTCGAGGATTGGATTGAACCGTTGGATCAAGCGATCAACAAGGAGGATTAAATAATGAAAAAGAAAATCAAGGTAAATGTCAACGAGTTTGTTGAATATGCGAAGAAGATTGTTTTGGATCGAAGCGCAAAAGATTTGGGTTTTGATTTTGTAGAGTATGATGAATATCATGGTATGCACGGTTGGCGTAGATTTGAGGTTACAACCAAGTTGGATAATGATGTTGTGATTATGGGAGGATACGGTTATAACATTGAATTGATTGACATCACAGGTATGGACGATTGTGAATGTGAAGAAAGTGTAGAGAAGTTGGTTCGTTCTTATTTCCAAGATTTTGATTTACCGAAAGAAGTTTATATTGAAAAAATCGTTACTGATTATGAAGAATTAGATAAGAACGAATTGATTGATTTGCTTAAGGCGTACAATAATTATATCATTGAGCATACCGATGATATGTTACACGAAGAGTGGATCCCGGTATGTATTAGAGAATTTTTCGATAATGAATTTTTAGAGGATGTTTCGAATGATTAGTGGCAATAAGCGCAAGGAAATCTTTGAATATTTGGATAAGGTCGAGGCGGCGGATTTGTCGCTTAGTCAAATGTTAAGCGTGGTTCGTGCCGTGTTTAGTTTAAATCAAAAGGAATCGCAAGAGATTTTAACGGCATGGCGGGCAGCTTTGCCGGAGAGGAGTAAGTAATGGATAAGATCGGAAATATCGGTGTTATTGGTCAAGGCGCAAGTGTTGACAAAAGCAAGTTATGCTTGGTTGGTAAGAAAATTGATGATAAACGTGCCTCATTCGTATTGAGTGAGGATAACACGCCGATGGTTTTTACGGATAAGGCGGCTGCGATTAGGTTCATGTTGAAGAACGGCTACAGTTTGTTTGAGATCGATCAGTTCAAATTTTACAAAGCCGAATATCTGATTACGAATCGTTTGGTTGAAGTCGAGGACGAAAAGCCGTCCTAAAGGAGAACATATGGAAAAACACGTCAAGACAGTGACTTTATATTTTAACGAAGAAAACGATATTGTTGGGTTGTACGTTGAACAAAACGGATATGATAAAGATTGCGATGTAAAGATATTCGATCCCGAAAAGTTTTATGGTCAATCGTTGGGTGGTTTTGTAAGAGATTTTTGTAACCCACGCACAGATGTGTACTGTAAGCATTGTGGCAAAGAATTATCGCCAAGTACGATCGATGGTTATGCTTTTCAGTGTTTTGATTGCGATGAGGATTTTTATGAGTTTGAGGTTGTAAGTAAGGACGAAGAAAAAGACACGCAAGTGTAAAGGAGGATTGTATGAAACTAGATTTATCCGCCGAAATGGTATATACGCTATTACAGGCAGTTATAGTTGATATAGCAGCACATAGACAAAAAATGGGTACAATGTCATTCGCTCATTCAAGTTTAGATCAACAAAAAGTTTTACAAGAGGAAATGTTGAAGTTGAAAGTTTTACATAAAATGCTACTTGATTTGCATAGAGGGGACTAAAAAGGGCACAAAGTTGCCGGATAAAGGAGAATAACATGGCAAATATCAGTATAGCGACAGCTAAGGTGTTTATTACCGATGAAAATGAAGATTTGTGTTTGCCGATTAACTTTGATGATCCGAAGTATGCCGGATTGCGTGGCGCTATCAATGCGTTATCTTATGACGGCGAGGGTTTCTATGAAAACGGATTGTTTAATCTTTCCGGTCGGTGGAATTTAGGTAACAATTTTAATTTTCTAAAAGAACGTATATTGTTGTGGGAAGAATTTACCAAGGTTCGTGAAAGTGATGATCATGTTTTGTGTTTTGATTACATTGACTATGATTGTGGCATGGATTGGATCGGTCATTTCACAACGCTTTTTACAGGAGAAAATATTTGGGATACGAAGTCGGACGGAAGTCAATCGTTTGCAGATGTTGCTCGTGAGTTCAAGATTAAACGTCCGAGGGGCGATAATGAAGATAAGTGGGATCAGTTCTATGACAAGTTAAATCAAGTCATGGTTAAAGCGTGGGTAACGCAGGAGGCGGCATAATGCCCGGTACAACAACGTTGTATGTGATTCATTTTTTTAACGGCAAAACGATTAGCTGTTATGATCGTGAGTTCATTGATATGCGTGGGCTAAATGGTACAATTCGTATCTACCATGAAATCGGAAGTATGTGGAGTATTACTACATATTTTGAGTCCGATATTAAGAGTATTGAAAAGCATATTGTCGAGTTAATTTAGCCATAAAATACGGTTTTTATTGCAAATAACCCTTAAAAATGGTATAATACCGGGGTAGGACAAGGAGGATAACATGAATAGAAAACAATATGATCAAGCCGAATATTTTTACGGCGTACATTGTATGGCGGTGGATATTGCTAATCATATCGAAAATGCTAAGCGTTTGTCTTATAGCAAATCACACAAAACATATTGCCAAAATGTCAGTGCGTATTTAGGCTATGATGATTCGGAAGATGTTGTTTGGTGTCAAGCTGTTCGCATTTACGATTTGTTCAAAGAGTTTGACCGTAAGAACGATCCGATTGAAAGCGAATATGATGCTATGGCACGTTTCTTAAGTCAAGAGATTTATCGGTTACAAAAAGAAAGCGAGGATTAAATATGAGTAACGCAAAACAACGCACGAAGTTGCTATTAAGTTGGATGAATAAAATCTCTACGGCACGTCCGATTTTACGCAAGGCTGCTATCCAAAAGATCAGTGGATACGATCGTATGATTATCACGGATTCGTACATGGTGTTTTATCTGAATGATGATTTGCCGGATTTACCACACGTTGAACCACAAGACGGCAATTATCCGGCAATGGAAAATTTGTATACTGATTGGTTGGATCGTTCTGAACGTGAAAATCCAAGTCATTGGGTAGTCGATGTTGACATCTTGAAACAGGCGATCAAAGATAAGAATCAATTTGTTCGTGTCGGTGGATGTATGTTTTCTGCAAAGATGATCAAACGACTGATTGATGTCATGGGAACGAATACGTTGACGGTATCCCATGGTCGGTGTACCGGCGCTCATATTAATAACTTGTTAGGTTACGCTATGGTCTTGGGTTGCCGTGAAGAAGTGAAAAGCGACGATTTAATTGAAGTTGCTACAAGTGAGATTGTGTTATGATGATCCTTGAAATGATGATGTTGTTGTTGACCGGATTTATGATTGGATTGGCGCTTTGTGGGGTTGTGTTAATCCTGTATTGGCTAACACATTTCAAGCTGCCGGAGGTTTTATGAAAACAAACGAAGAAAAATTGTTGGGGATCGTATCACGCGTGTTGTTGCCATTGATTGCTACGAATATGTTGGCTGCCGTATGGTGTATCATTACGGAAACGATGGCGCAAAATGGCGATTACATCATGGCGATGGTTGCCGGGATCGTGTTTGTGATTGATTTGGTTGCCTTTGGGGTTTGGGGATTTTATACCATGGGGGATAAAAAATAATGGATGCTTTAACGCTTTTCAAACAGAATACGACAAGGGCGGCGCAAGTGTTGATGTTAGGACACGCCAAAAAATTTAACGAAGTTGCCGTGGAAATGGACGGTGTGGTATTCTGCGATTATACGTTTGATGATTTGTGGTTTAACTTTGGTGTTGAGGATCGTTCGGAATTGGCCGATAAGGTTTTTAGTGGGCGTGATGTTTCAAACGAAGCCGGGCATTGGCATAACACCTTTGTAGACGCTAAGACAGACGAAAAGACCGAATATGACTTCGTGGTTTATACGGGTGGTTTCCGGCGCCGGAATCGTCATGGCGTTGAAAAGATCATCGATATTGCCGTGGCTACGATGATGGTTGACGATGAGGTTGTATCCACGTTCTATTATGTAGAATAACAAAAGGAGGGTTCGTATGTTCGTCTTTCAGTGGTTGTTGATTGCATTATGGGTATTGGTCGAAGAAGGGCGAAAAGAAAACGATAAGGTTAAGCCGAATAAGCGAACGTTGGAAGAGGAACAAGATTGGCTGAACGGACGCAAGATTGAACGTGAACGTTTAGAGCGAATTAACAAGCTGTCTATGCAACGAAAGCAACAGAATGAGGATCAAGTTTGGATTGCAAAACAAAATAAACGCAAAGAGGATTTACAACGCCGGAACCGGCCGTGAGGAGAAAATATGAATAAAAAGGAAATCGTTATTTCGACCAAAAAATTCGGATATATTACAGGTTTTATCTCTGGGAAGAAAAAAGTCTTAAAGTCTGAAAGTTCTTTCCCTGTAGAGCAAAAAGATGTGTATGATTATACAATGATTGATCATAATGGAAATCAATACATCCTTGGTACGTTCACGGCGGAGCAGCTTGCAAAGGTTAAACGGATCGAAGAAGATTTGACGTATGATTATTCGATGTTGATTTAGATATGAAAACGAAACGATTTAAGCCCAAGGATCATGTGCGAATCATTAGCACGGATAGTGCGTGGATTGCGGATCCGGTAATAAAATCTTGGTATATCGGTAAAACCGGGGTGGTCGCAAAGCGTTTGGGTGCGCACCTTTATATTCTGATTGATCATTACGATGAAGATATTTGCTTGAAAGATGAAGATGTTGAACTGATTGAAGGTGAAAAATAATAGGAGGAAATTTAGATGAAATTCACGTCTACAAAGCGCTTAATGCGCCGGGTTGCACAATTGATAATGGCGTTTGTGATTATGGTTTCAGTGGGGAATCCGATTCCACAAAAGAAGTTGGTGTTCCGCGAACTTGCGCCGCCGGGTTTAATTGGTTTTGATTCGTGGCGTGTAAGCCAAGCCGAGGTGTTATCCAAGCTGGAACAAAAACGATTGGATCGTTTGGTATACGAAGCTGAACAAGAACGATTGCGATTGGAACACGAGGCATATATTGCGTCACGCAGCATAACGAAAACTGTCTACCTAACGAATTATTATATCGGCGATGGCAGTTCTGGATCAGTTACGGCATCCGGCAAAAATGTATCGCAGTTTGAAGTCAATGAAATTGGGTGGTACACCTACAAGGGCAAAGTGGTATTGGCGGGTGCGATGAATTACTGTCTACGCAGAACCACCGGTATTTGTCGGCGTTGGAATGTTCTTCCGTTGGGTTGGGTTTCGTTCGACTTCTATGACGAGGTTACGATTATCTACCAAGGTAAGTCCTACCGTGGCGTGTTCTTAGATCTATGTGGCGCAGCGATGTATCGTATCAATGGCGAACAATATCAACGCATTGATGTGTTTATCTATAAAAATCACTTTGGAAAAGTATTAGGACAGATCAAGTATACGCTTGACGATTAGACATTGATAAGTTTGTGAATTTATGTTATAATGTACAAGGGAGGAACTATGTCAAAAATTATGTTCATGGGCGAGGAAATCACGGATGGTATCATTTTTGACGCTACGCCCGGCTTGGTGATCGTTGAAACGATTCGTTATGAAGAGATTATATGCACTTATAAAGGGAAAAATTATTTAAGGATTTATTCGGATAACGCTAAGTTTACAGAATATAGTTATACATTTGTTCCGATCAAACGTCCTTGTGACCATAAAGGTATTGATCGAGAGAATTTACCGAAGCCTTATTTTACCATTGACAAGGGAGGAATGACTGTCTATGAAAAAGGTTGATGTTTTAGATGAAGCGTTGCAAGAAGAGGGTGACGCTACAAGCGCCGATTTAATTATCACGTTGACCGATCGGTTGCGTGTGTTGGTGTTCAGATCCAAGAAAGAATATTTGTTGCAAGAATTGATTCGCCGGACAAGCCGTGGCAAGGGGAAATTAGCCGAGGGTGTCAAGTATGAAAATTGGATGGCAAGGGGCAGCTTTGGCAATGTCGAACAATGTTTGGTGTTGGCGGTTCGACTTGCTGCCGAATTGAAGTGCGTGGATAAACGCGAGATTGAATTAAAAGAATTTCTCAAAGCACAACGAAGTTGTAATGCCGAGTTAAAAGAAATTATTAAGGGGATTTAATATGACAGACAAGAATTATCCCAAGATTTTCCAAACCGAATACGAGTTGCGAGAAACTATTGATGAGATCATCGAACGAACCGGATTAACCTATCGTGAAGTGCGTGATTGTATTGTGTTTTGGATCATAGATGGATCCAAGTACGGTGTACGGTTGCGTGACGATGGCGAACACCGGTTATGGATTGAGAACGTCGAACAAAAGTGATTAAAGTTGTACTAGCCTTATTTTCAGACGTGTAGGACGTGATTTGCGTTGAGGTAGGGTAAATATACCGCCAACGATTTACAACGCTTGTACAAAAGATTTTAACATTAAATCGGAGGATATTATGTCGAAGATCGAACGCCGCGTTTATAACAAATGGGCATTTACCGAACAGGAAGATTTGAAGGGGAAAATCAATCAACAGATTTACAGACGGTTGATGAAGAAGTATCGTTGTGCGATCATTTTTCCAAGTGAAGTTGGAATTTATAATACGGATACCTTTGATTTGATTCTGATCCAAGTTGCTGGGTTCGCACATTCAACGTATTCGATTTATCACAACACAACGCATTTGTCGGATGATGAAATCATGTTGATTTGCGACCGGGGCAACTTGTGCTTTGGTGGGCATCGTGAGGGTGGCGCATTTATCGTTGAAGAGGATTGATTGTATCATTTAAGTTGCATTGTAACAATCGAAATGTTATAATGCAAATAGTTTAGTATTTGTAAACTTGAACGTAAAAGTTTAGTATTACAGACAATTTGAACTGTCGCAAAAATGGCGATAGTTGGGAGGAGGTTTAGATGAATCAAGTGGTAATTGATCAGATTATTTTGTTGGAACAGAGAAAAACGCAATTGCAGCGTGAAGTACAGTCGCTTTCTGGCAACAAAGGACGGTCTTTGGGTGTTCATAGACGTCCCAGCTACATGGGTAGTGGATTAGATCTTATTTGTGACTTAAGCGACGAAGAGATTGATGCTCTTATTCAATATAAAGAATCGTCAATCGCTGACATTAAAAAGACTTTGGATTCGTTATAAAATCTGTATTTTATGTGGATCATTCCAATAAAGGAGAAAAAATGGAACTGGGAAAATTTGAAGAACTTGAAAAGCTGATGGGCGAAAAGAAAAGATTGTTGGATGATATTGACACGTTGGCGGCGAGATTTAAGGGTGGTGTTTATATCGCTTACGATGATTCCGTTTGGGGTATGCCTAATTCACGGGTCAGAATTTGCATCTTGACCGCAGATGAAACAAATGCAATCATTCGATTAAAACAAAAACGCGTTGACGAAATCGAAGAGATTTTTTACAAGGCATAGTCAACCATGACAAAACAATTAATTGATAGTGTTCTTAAAGATGGCGTTGCGAAGTATCCGGTAGGCGATTATGATGGCTTCAAGGGGGAAGTCAATTTAAAAATTGATCCCACTACGTTGTTGGAAGTCGTTCTTTCAGTAAATCATTACCGTGCGTTTGTGGGTGAATTCACACTGTTGGTTCGACAAGGATTGATTGATCGTGATGGCGAACTATTTCTAATCCCGGATTGGGATAAGTTTATTTGGGCGGTGGATGCGTACTACAAAACGTGCTACGCAGAGGAGGATTAACGTGAGAGCGACAATTCAACGATTCAAAGAAGTTGTAGGTGATTGGCATGATTTGACCATCTATGATTTGTGGATGCTTGAGGGGTTCTTGGTGGATGCACTAAAAGAGTTTAACGATCGTGGTATTTCATTAGTAAAAGAATTGGAAATTGTTGATCACTTTGACTTTGAGTTCGAAGATGGCAAGTTGTCTTGGGCGTGTCTTGATGTTAAGGCGCACTACTTTAATTGTCGGACTGCATTTAGGATGGGCTATGAATTTGAGGTCGCGCCTTGGGCAGATTCGGTGAACCTTATGCCGTTCTTTTCTGCGTTAAACAATTTTATAAACGTTAAAGAGTTCTTAAAATTAGGTCAAACATTGTAATAAAGAAACATTATGCGTAAAAGCAGGAACAGAATATGGGTTCGGATCCTAGCTGCGTGTATGTCGATGTTCTATAACCGGATGTTGGCGTCACGCTTTACCGATTGATTCTTGACGATTGATCTAATTTATAGTATAATGATAACAGTAAATAAAACAAGGGGGATGTCAAATGTTTAATTGGGATTATACAAGTCCAACAGAAACGTCTACCGGATATGAAGATGTTATGAATCAAATCGACATCATTTCACCGGATGACTTTAACTTGTTGGATGATGCGGCAAAGGACGAAGTGGTTGAGAAAATCTTTAACGTTGTAAGATCAAAAAACATTTTCCCCATATATTATTTTAATGAAGATGGAATTAAAAAAGAGATTGTCAAATGTATTGGTAAGGATGTCAAGTTGAACAAGGTGGTTGACGAAAAAAGTAATGCTGGGCAGTATGTTTGTATGTTGCTGTTCAAGAATTTACACCAAGTCCAGTGCAAGGGCGCCAAGGGCAACTCTATGTACGATAGATTCTATGATGATCATAAACTTAAAAAAACAATTAGGTTCGCTTTGACATATGAAAGATTACGGAATATTTATAGTGGGTTATATCGTAACTCAAGGTTAATTGGTGGTAACGTTGCCACAAATTTTCCACCTATGAAGGCTAAGTCGATTTATGAGAAGTATTGCCCCCAAAACGGGGTTATCTTTGACTATTCGTGTGGTTTCGGTGGGCGTATGTTGGGTGCATTAACAAGCAAAAACAATTACAAATATTTCGGAGTCGATCCGTGTACCGAAACATATGAAAACCTAAAGGTATTAGGTGGATACATCGAATCGGTTACTGGGCGCAAAAACTCTTTTAAAGTATTGTGTTCCGGTAGCGAAAACATCAATTACCATCCACTAACGGCAGATTTTGCGTTTAGCAGCCCACCTTATTTCAATTTAGAGTCCTATTCCGACGAAGATACGCAGTGCTATATTAAGTTTGGCGATATTGAATCTTGGATAGCCGGATATGTTAAGCCCACAATACAAAATATTTATGGGATGTTGAAACATAATCGGTTCTATGCGGTCAACATAGCCGATTTCAATGTTGGAAATAAAAAGGTTCAATATGTTGATAGATGGATTGAAGCAAGTAAAGAGGTTGGTTTTGATTTTGTGGAAAAACTTGAAATGAAATTACAAACAAGAAAAGGATCTGGTCATAAAGATGATAACGGTATTGATAAGCCGAAATCAGAGGGCGTATATGTATTTTATAAGAATTGATATTTTGCATTAAAAAATAAAACAAGGGTTTTATGGAGGAACACATGATCAAAAAAGAGTTATATCCCAAGACGGTTCGGATTGGGTTGAATCCGAATATCATCATTACAGAAAAACTAGACGGAAGTAACCTTGGGTTTTTTAAATTAGGTGACACGCTTTATATTGCAACCAGAAGCAATGTGTTTACGCTAAGCGAGATTGAAGACGCAAAACCTGTTTTGTACAAGGGGTTATATGGTTGGTTAAAAGAATATGGCGAAAGCCTGTTAACCTCATTGAATGATGGTAGTGCTATCTGGGGTGAGTGGATTGGCATGGGAAAACTTAAATACGACTTTGGCAATAATAGATTCTTCATGTTCGCCAAAGGCAACGTCGATATTTCCCTTAAAGTTTCCAACTTAAAGTATGATCCTAACTTGTTTCACTATTCTTTTCAAGAAGATTGGACGCCAAGTTTTATCGAACATGTTCCGGTGGTTTTGCCGGAAGCTGGGTACGAGGACTTGAACATTGGTGCGTTGAACTATTTATACGATCAGTATACCCAAGAGGTTGGTCGTAACGTTGAGGGGTTTGTAATCAACATCAACGGTCAGATTTGCAAGTATGTTCGTATGAAAAACGGTAAACTTGCCGATCATTTTGATCGGGGAGAATAGAGGTAAAAACACAATGAAAAAAATATTTGATGATTATATTAAGATGATGAAATTTGTATTGTTCTATTTTGCTAATGTTGGTGGCTTTTTTGTTTCTATTGCGATTGTGCTTTTATGTGGAGATTGGTTGGTTAGCGTTCTAGGGAGCCAGATTGGTTCGATTTTGTGGTTTGTGTTTCTCATCCTTTTGATTCCGCTATTGTTGTCTTTGTTGCGTAATTTTTGGGAGTGGGCAGATCGCAACGATCTCATATAAATAAAATCGCAGTTTTATCTGCAAGAGGTAAATAATGAACAGTATGTATAAGTATGATCATCTTGTGGATCGTGACTTGGTAATGGAACTTTATTGGCACAACCTTTTAAAAGTTTGTGGCTTGGACGCCTATGGCATGAATTCGCACGGAAAAGGGTTTGAAAACGACACGTTCGCGATTCGTCCCTATAATTGGTCGGACGAAAACGATCCGTTGCCAAATTTTGAATATAAACCGACCGGATTGAAGATTGAATGGTATAAATATCCGTTCCGGGCGTCGTATATGACTAAACCTTACAATCGCGAAGAATTGCGTTGGATCTTCGGTATATGTATTGAAAGCGTTCGCATGGATCGGTATGGATTTCAACCAAAAGATAAAACGAGAGTTTTATAGGAGTTCGATATGAAATTGTATGTTGCTAATGGAATTAAAATAAATTTAACCTCTATATTTGGCGTCGGAAAAGAACCGGATTCGGTTCAGATTGACAATCTTTTGATGAGTTATAACGGTAAATACAAGCCTGTTGGGGTTATTTGCGTGATCGAAGAAGAAAATAAAGAAACGAAAGTTTTATAGGAGAACAAAATGTTAAAAATTATTTTGAAGAACGTAGGTTTGGTTTTTGGAGTACTCGTTACTGCTACTCTGTTTTCTCTTTTTATGCTATATGCGCAGCACTCTGGAATATGGGGGCTAATTGCATTATTGGTTATAATCGTGGTCGCAGCTGTAGTTGCTTTAACATTATTAGATTTAAATTATCGAAAGAAAATCAAAGCGAATAAGGAGAGATATAAATGAGGGGCAACATGAAAAAATTACTTGTTGTATTGCTAGCGATTTTCTTATTCGGATGTAGCAGCAAGGATCCGTTAGCAGATAAAAAGGCGACCTATAAGTATTACATTTACTGTCAAAATGATGGGTTCTTTGAGAGTAGTGTTAAGATTTGGACGAATGAATATGCCATTCAACCGACAGATAACAATAAATATCGGTTGACCGTTTTATTGGATGATGGGTTTTCGTTTGATACTTGTGATCGCATTGATGTGACCGAACAAAAGGTAGTGGGTGCGTATGCCAATAACTGACGAAGGAACAATCGAGTATAGTATCCCAGAAGAATATAAGGCGATGATCACAAAGTCGTTCTTGCAAACGTTACGGTATGGGTTGCAAAAACACTTGGGTAAGGGTACTTATGGCAGTAACTTAGGTTACAATGATGAGGAAACTTGGGTTTATGCGAGTGGATCTTATGGTTGGCAGATGGCTTTTACCGAAGCTGCCAAGTTACACAAATTAGACGAGTTGCTGTCGTATTACGATTCGTTAGATTGGTATGATTCTGATAGGTTTGATGGCGACATTATTGATCTAGCCGTGTTCTACAACGTTATTACCCCTATGCCACCGGTAACGCGTTGGGAAATATTGTGGTCAAGAATCAACTGGACGTGGCAATTGAGAGAGTATTACTTCCTTCGATTCACCGGATGGATAAAGTCATTGTTTAAGAAAAAGAAAAAACCGGTTAATGGTTTGGGGTGGGCGCTTGATAAACAGCTTGAAGATTTGTTAGGCGAATCGAAGTTGAAGAAATAGGATGGAGATCGTCATTTGTGTTATTTTGATTTTCTTAATGGGATCTTTACCAAGAAAATCTAATGTACGTTATCCACGAAATTATAAGGAATAAAACAGAAGTTTTATGTGCTAAATAGGAGGATGTAAAATGAAGGGTGCAAGAGAGTATTTTGACATTATTTACGACGCTGTTTTAGGTTACTATGGCGATTTAACTAAGAGTGGCTTTAAAGAATATCGCCACGGAAATTTTATCTTCACATTAGGGCAACACGCCAGAGGTAAAACGTTTTGTATTGATGTTTATGATCCGTCTAAACCTTTTAATGGGGATAATCGGCTTAATGTATATGGGATGGTTGATGGCGATCGTGGTTGGACTGAAAGTTATGGTTGGTTGATTGACGGGCCATGGAAAGATGAATTTGAGTTATACATTGAATCTTTAAAAGCCGAAGCTGCTCGTAGGGAAGATGAACGAGAGAGAATCAAAGCAGAAAGACTTCTTGAATTGGGACGCGAAAGAGAAATACAAATTGCCAAAATGAAAGAATTGTTTAAATAGCAACTTAAATTGGTTGCTATAACGAAAAGCAACTTGATATGGTTGCTTATGGAGGGGTTATGAAAAAAGAAATACATATGTTTAAGAATAAAAGGGTGAATTTGGTATGGAAATTTATTTCATATCTGGTTGACTTGGTACTTGCTTATTGGTTTTTCAAATGGATTGGTGCGCCAGTTGTGTCTTTGCCACTTATGGTTTTGCACATTTTGATCATTTACGCTAATACATATCAGTTACTATATTCTGATTCGTTTGACGCTACAGTTAAGATGTTTGGTCAATATTGGCACGATGTTTTGGCTTTCTTCTTTATAATCATTGAATTCGTTCTTGCGTTGCCGGTGTTTCCGATTGCAACTTTGTTGGGAATAAGTAATGCAGATGCCTATCAATGGTATTGGGCGATGGTGTTTGTCGGTAATGCGACTGATCTACTGTATTTCTTGTTCAAGACCGAAATTCGTCCGTGGGTTAAATCAAAGGCAAATAAATATGTCCAAAAATAGCCAAACCAAGGGCGATGTTGAATGGTATTTGCCCGGTGAAAAGAAACCATTTGCGCATAGCACGAAAGCGACGTCGGATCTAATCGTTATGCTATCTTATATGTGTAAAACGATCGGTGAAGTTTATCAGAACATTAACTATGATCCAGACGCAAAGAAAATTATTGAAATGTATATCGCGTGTGGATACGAGAGTGAAAATCCGGAGAATTGGTTTAAGTAATAATTATATCCGATAGGGTATAATATGCGTATCAATGTTCTGTATTGCACCCATATGGGTATAATCGGCATTTAATTGCCTATAATCGGCATTTAATTGCCTATAACCCCTATTAAATAGGGTTAATGTGCAATATAATCCCTATTAAATAGGGTTTATCCCATTGCAGATAAATGCGTAATTCTACACTTTTTTGCAACGATAGATTTACCGTTGCAAAAATCGTTGCAAAATACAACGATGATTAGGGTATCGTTGCAGATTTATGCGTACAAAATGTAAAGTGTACGCACGAGGCGAAATGAAATATAAGTTAAAAATTATGATCGACGCTACCGAAGAAGCGATTAACGCTTGGTTTGAAAAGCATCCAGATATTGAAGTCGTATCTTTGGAACGTAAGAACATAGATAATCCGGTAATGTCGGGCTTGTCTGGTCACAAGAACCATTGGATCGAAACCATCATTATCTATACAGAGGGAAAATAATACATGGAAAATAAAATTAGAATTTTATCTAAGGAGGAAATTGGATGAACGTCGAAGAACATAACAGTAAGGTCTTGGCCCTCAATATCAAAGAATCGATTGTTTATCGCAACCTTGTGTCAAAGAGAGAGATTAGGCAATATGAGATCCTAATTGACGACATCGAGAAACGTCTTAAATCCGAAGCGTCAAAACGCACTGGGGATGATTTGATTCAAAGTTTGGAAAGCAATATCAATTACCTTAAAGTTCAAAGAGGTTATTTGAGTATGTGGGAAGATAGCAGGATTATAACCGACGGTATGATTATGCAATATGGTTTGTATAATGATCCGGAAGTTAATTCAAAATATGTGTTGGAACTATCCGAAGGATATTAAAGGAGCAAAAATGAAAGAAATTATTATCACTATTCCCTTAGAGGAATACAACCGACTGATTATTGACCGCGAGCATTTACGTCAAAAGGTGGACGAACTAGAATCCTATATCCGCAATATGCCACTTTGGACGGTGCCAGACTTACCGAATGATCCGTGGGGAACGTCATATAATCCGTATAAAGTGTATCCCGTTACTGTTTCTGATCATACCGAACCGGTTAAGCCTACGACCACAACTGATTATCCAGATTGTGTCGAACCCACGCTTACCAAAGAAGAAGTCGAAGAGTTGTTGTCACCTTACACTACAATTCCGGGACTTAAATAGTAATCTATGACACGCGAAATTAAAGAGGGGTATATTTATACTGCAAACGGCGTAATCTTCGCCCAGAGGTCTGTAATTAAGTCTGGAACGATGCTACGCGTTGATTCAATTGATATTCGTTTGCGTCACGAACAAGATTTGGTTATCTTAACAGATCCGTCTACAGGATTAAAATACGAAGTGACTCGTGATAGATTTGAAAATGGGTTTGAGCTGTTCGCAGCGACCATCGTTAGTCCGCGAGCGCAGAAAATTGACCCGTTGCAATAAACGGGTTTTTATGTTATAATGTGCAGGAAGAATAAAACGGTTCTTTTATGCGAGAGGGGTATTATGAAATATAAAGTTGGGCAAGTTGTTTCGGTGAAGAAGATTACACCGGGTACGGAAGTGGATTGGATCGACGGTGACACGCTTGAGTTTAACCGTGTGATGTCGTTATTCCCTATGGTCACAATCCGTGAGGTGGATGATGATATGGAAGTTTACAACGTGGAAGAAATTCCGTATGCGTATTGCGAAAATATGATTGAGAAATTGGCGGACTTAAAACATGACAAAAGAAAAAGTTAATTTAGCAACTACCAAAGTAGATCCAAGTGAATTTATGAAGGGGGTTTCTCTTCTTGCTAAAAAGTATGAAGATCAACCAGAACCCATCTACGGAATATTTGCCGAAGGATATTTGATTAATGATATTAAAACCTCGTATGAATTCGGCGAATCCAGCACGTCAATCCTAGATATAAAAGGGTTTGGTTATCCTGCTAGTTTGGATGGTGTATTGGTCTTTAAGGTGCCATCGGAAGAACGATTCATCAAAGGTCGCAGCTGGTTCACAGTAACCAAAAGCGAATACGATAAATACATGGCGTTAATTAACGAAATCAAGTTTATTAGAGGTTTGACAACAAAGGAGGATTAACTATGTTTGAAGAATACGAGTATTACGAACCAAGAGAATCCGATAGTTATTCGGATAAGGTTCAAGAGTTGATTGATTCGATCCGTGGGGATATTTCGGAAAATATCAAGGTAAAACTTGATGATTACGATTTATTAGCAAAAAAACTTGAAGAAACCGAAAAAGAAAACTATAAGTTGAAAAGCAAAATCCAAACCGTTGAATCCGAAGTTGAAAAGAAGAAACAGGAATTGGAACGGGATTTCAAGAAAATCAAGCTGGAAGATATGTTTAAGGATACCTACTACGTTGCGTGGGGTGTTGGAAGCAGACAGGTTGCGTTCCCTAAGTGTGGCTATTGTGATGACAAACGCCAAGTGGAAGTTACGTTGCCGTCCGGCGCCAAGGTCAAGACGACGTGCGATTGTAATAAATGGGTTACTGAATATGTCGTTGTTGAAGCGAACCTTGCTAGATTTGCCATTAAAACCAACAAAGACGGTAATCCGTTTGTGTATGATTTCCGTTGGTCGAACAATCGTCTTTATGGCGAATTATACGATATAGAATTTAGGAAGGGGACTTCACCAAAGGAATTATTTGATCCACAAAATTGTGATACTTACACTTCGCTATATACAACCACAGAAGAAGCACAGAAACATGTTGATTATCTGAACGAAAAGGAGAGTAAGCGAAACCATAATAATCCGGTGTCGCTCAAGGTATAATAAAATGGATTTTTTATATGCCCTCACGCGAGTGATAAAATGAAACTTAAGAGATATTACACGATTGAGCAGCTAATTGATTATCAAGAGCGAAAGAGATTTTCTGATCACGAATTGGGAGGGCTTTACCAAGAAGAGGTGGAAATCACCGAAGTCCTCAAATCACAAGTGCCCAAACCATTAGCAGAGAATCGCAATGATCTTCAACTGGATTGGAATGTTGAAGTGGATTGTGAACCGATCGAGTTTGTGGAAGCATTTTGTGCGTTTTTAGAACATAACGGATGGTGTGGTGGTGGAATTACGAAACCACAGGAGGTGGACGATGAAACAAGTGTTCAAATTTAGAGGTAAACGGTTCGCGGATCACATTATACCGGGTACGAGTACAAATATCCCTAAAGGGACGTGGGTTTATAGTGACGGATTGGTAAAAGATTATTTTAACGATAATGTTTATGTCACACAAGTTGGTGATCCTATTATTTCGCACGTTGACATTATCCGTGTCGTTCCCGAAACAGTATGTATGTATTTGGGTATTAGCGATATGAAGGGCGTTGAAGCATATGATGGCGACATCTATATCAATAATCAGAATGGAAATGTGGGCGTGTTATCTGTTGATGCGTACACTGGTGGCTATCATGTCCGATGTAAGGAATATAATAGCGAGGGTCGCCTAGTTACCATCGCTCCGTTTGGTTGGTTGGACTTGACTGATTTTGATATTATTGGCGACATTTTTGACAACAAGGAGTTGATTCCACAATGATAAATTTCTTAGTTGGAGCGGTTGTAGGACTATTCCTTGGTGCATCTATCGGGGTCGTTCTCATGGCTTGCTTACAAATAAATCGGATACGGAAGGTAAAATAGAAAATGAAACAAGTTCGTAGATCGGTATTTGAAACGAATAGTAGTAGTGTCCATAGTATTTCCATTATTAAGAGTGTAGATCGGTATTCAATCCCCAAACAGATTAAGTTTGATAATGATTGCGAGTTTGGTTGGGAAGTTGAAACATATAGAGACACCAATTCAAAGGCCAACTATTTGATGTCTGGGATTGCTTGTTCGGCGAAAGACCAAGAAACTTTGAATCGCAATGTTAAACTTCTGTTTGACGCGCTGGATTCTTGGGACGTCAAACACGATACGCCTACGTTTGAATATCGCACATGGGGCGATGGTGAACGTGGGTGGTTCTCGTTCGGTAGTGTGGATCATGGTGGCGAACTAGATGATTTTGTCGAAACCGTTCTGAATGATCGAAACCTATTGTGCAACTTCTTGTTTGACATTGATAGCATTATTGAGACCGGTAATGACAATGAAGATTGCGATAGACCGGAATCTTTACATGAAAATGATCCGAATTATTATGTTTACGTTAAAGGAAATTAAGGATAGAAAATATGAAACAAATTCGACGTGGTGTATTTGAAACCAACAGTAGCAGCACACACAGCTTGACCATTCTTACAAAACAACAATTTGAAGATTATAAAGGCAACAAACTTATCTTTGATCGATATGGGGGCGAGTTGGTTGACGCCAAAAATAAAAGCGCAGATACAGACGAATATCGTTTTTGGACTTGGACAGAATTTGGCGATTGTTACGAAACTTATTCGCAAAAATTCACTACGCCGTCTGGGGACGAAATGGTGGTAATCGGTTATTATGGATATGACGGATAAATAAATAAAAGGGGAACTTGACATGGAAAACGAAATTAAACAATTATATCAGTATCAAAACGGAAACTACGCCGTCACACTTTTTGACGACGGGACAAAAGTTCGCGAGAACGATCTTGATTTCTTTGATGCCAAGTTCCCAGAGAATATTGACATCAAAATTACCAACTACTGTAACGTGGGATGCACAATGTGTCACGAGGGCAGTGGGTTGGATGGCATACATGGCAACATCATGGATTTGAAGTTTATTGATACCTTGCGTCCGGGGACAGAATTGGCGATCGGTGGTGGCATGGTTACAAGTCATCCCGATCTGGTTGAGTTCCTTTGCAAGTTGGAGGCGCGTGGCATTGTAGCCAACATTACGGTAAACCAAGTGGAATACGAAAATAACTTGCACTTTGTGAATACGTTGATTGACCGTAAGTTGGTTCATGGTGTTGGCGTTTCCTATCATCATACGAATGATTCATTTTGGGAAATGGTATCGCAAAACAAGAACGCCGTTGTTCATCTGATCAATGGGATCCATGGCAAGGAAGTTTTTGATTACTTGTCGAAGTTCCCGTTCAAGGTATTGGTCTTAGGATATAAGTATCTTCGTCGTGGCGTACAGCTTTACGACGTTATGGGTAAAGCGATTGAAGCCAACAAACAATGGTTGCATGACAACCTTTGGGAATACGTCGGGCATTTCCCCGTATTCAGCTTTGACAACTTAGCCATTAAGCAATTAGATCCACATCGGTTCTTGACAGACGAACAATGGGCAGAGTTCTTCATGGGTTCGGATGGGCAACATACGATGTACATTGATACCGTGATGGGTGAGTTCGCACAAAGTTCTACCAACATGCACCGGATGAAGATTATGGATAGTATTGATGATATGTTTGCGTTAGTTAAATCAGAATCGGTAACGGTGTAAACTTAGGTGGGTAGACGAGCAATAAGAGTCGGTTAAGACAATAATCTCTGCCGGAACGCATGGTTGCCTTCGGGATATGCCATAGTACGCAGGACGTGTGATTGAAACTGCACACCCCACCGTGTTTTGTTAGTTTACATAAAACTATTCTTTTATGTCTAAATATGACAGTTTTGGGTCTATTCTGGGTGGTTTTTGGTACACCATTGACCGAAACACCGATAATATCCGATATTTTCTACCGATACGACCTTATTTTGCGATAAAAACGCATAAAAGGCGACGATGAAAATATCGCAGCTTGGATTATAAAAATGGGTTTGGGTTACTTTTTCGGTGTTTTACGAGAGTATGTAAAATAGGGGGTATATCTATCAATAAACAAGTTATCGCCGTTGACTTCGACGGAACGTTGTGTGTCAATAAATGGCCGGACATCGGCAAACCGAATGTATGGTTGATTGCATTTCTCAAACAACAAATCGCCGACGGGCATCAACTGATCTTATGGACGTGTCGAGAGGACGAACTACTTGCTAATGCCGTAGCATGGTGTAAAGAGCAAGGGTTGACCTTTGATGCCGTTAATGCGAATATTCCCGATAGGGTTGAAAAATGGGGTACGGATCCACGCAAGGTCGGTGCAGATTTATATATTGATGATCGCGCCATTGGCGTGTTCTGGGGAACGGGGTGTTGATATGAGTAAATACGATTTTAAGCCGGGTGACTTGGTTGCATATGTTCCGGTAAAAGATGGGAAGGTACGCAAGATAGAGATTGGCGTTTTTAAGCGTTTTGGTGTTTACCCGGACACCGCCTTTGTGTATTATAGTCCGGGTGATACTTCGGCTGCTACAGATGTTGATGATTTAATGCCGGTTCAAAATTATTGGGTGGTTGATGGATTAAAGGAACGGATGGAGGAACTTAAGAATGAAAATATTTGATTTGAGTATTTCGCCGAATTATGTTGGCAATTGGAGTGTATCTGATGCAATCCGCGAATTATTGCAGAACGCTATCGACCAAGGCAACATGGAAGTAAACTATGAGGATAATACACTTTCAATCTATTCTCCCGACGTTAAACTTGATGTTGCAACGTTAGTCTTAGGCAATACTACAAAGGGCAACGACAAGGCACAGATTGGTCAGTACGGCGAAGGATATAAATTAGCCTTGTTGGTTTTGTTGCGTAATGGTTACGGTGTGACCATATATAACGATGACGAAGTATGGACGCCATTCTTCGACAAATCAGAATTGTTCGGTACGCCTATATTGAAGATTTCAGTGGATGAATGTTCGGATCCCACTGGTGGGGTTACGTTTGCCATCAGTAATCTAAGTAAGTTTGTATATGATGATCTACGCAAACTTTTCCCATGTATCGAAAACAACTTTGGTGAAACCGTGCAGACCGAATATGGCGACATCCTATTGGATAAACAATTCGAAGGACGGATCTTCGTCAAGGGGTTGTATGTTCAGACGGATAGCAGCTTTAGATATGGATACAACTTTAATCCCGAAGTGGTCACGCTTGACCGTGACCGTAAGGCAATCAACTATTGGGATTTGCGTAGACTGACTGCGGCATCCTTGATTACTGTTGAAAACTGTCACCCCAAAATCTTTAAGGCGATTTCCGATACTTACACGGACGCAAAAGACATCCTCGACGTTCTAAACGAAGCAAGTGAAACATTCTTGAATGAGTTTAAGGAAATGTACTACGAAGAAAACGATTTGACCGATAGTGCGATTGTTGTTACCAAAGGTGTTGACCGAGAACTTTCTGGGGTTGGAGCGTTAGCTGCTTTGGTTAGCGATAATTTTGAAGATGTACAAGTTCACGTCGGAACAGAAATTGAATCCTTCATTATTGCGAAAGCACAAAAGTGGGATTGGTTTAGTCGCGTCGTTGATGAATCCGAAAAACGTTCAGATGAAGATGATGCGTTTAAGGTTTTCTTTAATAGTCCGTATCGCAAACTTCTGATGTGGTATCGTAGTGTCAAGGGGAGAATATCAAAACAAAAGCAGGCAGAGTTTTTGAAGCTGATGAACAACGAAGATTTCCATCCTAGTTATTTTGGTAAGATCAGAGCGAAGGTGTTTGCCAACATAGACAAATATCTAGACGATGAAACATTCTGGGAAGACGTTGTGGTGGACGAAGATGATGATTAAGAATAAAATGAACGTTTTATAGGAGAAAACAATGTTAACTTACTTCACAAGCGAAAGTGTATTTCGTGGACATCCGGACAAGGTTTGTGACCAAATTGCAGACGCTATTTTAGATGCTGCGTTAGAACAAGATGAAGATTCTAAGATGGCGGTCGAATGTACGATCAAGGATAACTTCGTTTTGATCTATGGCGAAGCCAAAACAAAAGCCAACCTTGATTACGCCGAAATCGCAAGGGAAACCTTGGTGCTAATCGGATATGACGAAGACTACGAAATTGCCGTTAAGGTTGGTCAACAATCTCCGGAAATCAATCATGCAGTTGCGAGCGACGAAGATGACATTAAAGCTGGCGACCAAGGAATTGTGTTTGGATATGCGTGTAATGAAACGCGTGACTATATGCCATTGTCTATCAGTCTGGCGCATGATATTGCGTCTTCTCTTAGTGATAGCGTGTTGTTTAACGACGGATTTTTAAATCCAGATGGTAAAACACAAGTAACGGTCGAATATCTCAATGGAAGGATTGTTGGGATTAAAACGGTGTTGATTTCCGTATGCCATAAACCGTTATCACAATGGAATCTAGATTTTTCCATGTTGAAATCTATTATTAAACAAGACGCGTACTGCGTACTCACAAGGAACCCCAACGTTAAACAGGGTTGGTTGGATAACACCGAATATATTATTAACCCGGCGGGCGAATGGACGGTCGGTGGATCCTTTGGCGATAGTGGCACGACGGGTCGCAAAATCGTTGTTGACACCTATGGTGGTCATGGTCGTATCGGTGGTGGAGCGTTAAGTTCCAAGGACGCCTCTAAAGTAGATCGTTCCGGTGCGTACTACGCTCGTTATGTTGCAAAGCACATTGTCGCTGCCGGACTTGCATCGTCTTGTGAAATCCAAGTAAGTTACGGCATTGGAATGGCAAAACCCATTTCAGTCCACGTCAGATCGACCGATGCAACCGTAAGCGAAAAGGCGATGTTGGAAATCATTAACGCACACTTTGATTTTAGCGTTGCCAATATCATTAAAGAACTTCAACTGAAACTGCCCAGATATTCCACAACGTCTTGTTTCGGACATTTCGGTGGTCACAAAGGGACTTGGGAAGAATTACCCAAGCTGCAAGACATTAAGGAATACGCAGACTTTATTACCCTAGAGTTTTAGCATAAAATCAATATTTTATAGGAGGTCGCCATGCGAAAGAAAAACGTAAAGCCGAACGAACAAGAATTACGCAATATCGAATTAGCGAAAGCCGAAATTGATGCTATATGTAAAAAGTATGATGTCTATCCCGTGGGGGTCTATTGGTCGTCGGACGACTATGGCGATTGGCAAGGCATCACAACTAATATCGGCATACGTTCTAAGGCGTATGATGATCGCCGGGATTCGTACTTAGCGTCACGCAAAGTATGGAGGAACTGGAAAGAACGTTATGGCGCGATGCGTTACGCCGAGAAGACGATGAAAATGTATCCCAATCATCGTGGGCTTGTAACATACGAAAAAGAATGGGAAGAACCTTCGGGATCCATTTCTCATAAAACATGGCGTCATACCAGCCTTTTTATCCGCGGCTTGCGCGTTAAGGACTGGTCATTGATCAACGACAGGTTGTTTTCGTGGAACCCGAATAAGTTTTGGATGTATAGTGAACATGCCAAGTATCCATATGGCGATGTTAGTTTATGTTTTTATCCCGGTTGCGATGAACCCACACTATTTATGAAGAGTGGTCATTTTAGTGGTGAATTATATGAATTGGGATGTGGACATATTCAACTAATACGAGAACAATCGTTGATTATCCAAATGGTTGATGAGTTGATCGAGTTGGGCATCGTTGAAATTGTAGATCAAGGTCAAGTTAATTCTTGACCTTTGTTTGCTATGCGTTGTGCTTATTTTGGTAATTGATTTTTTAAGTAAATTGTGTTATAATAGGGAAGAATTAAGGAGAGTAATATGAACTCATGTTTCTGGCATAATTTATTTGTTCCGTTCTGGCGGATATATTTCAATCTACAATATTCTGTTTGGCTGCGTAAGAAGATTAAAGATGGTCATTATTTTAACGTTAGATCTTCGTTTAGGGGCACTGATTTAAGTGAGAAATCGTATCCCCTGCAGAAGACTACGAACAACGACGTCGTTCTGTCCATCCGCGAAGAAATGAAACTGCTTGGGCGTGAACTTGCTTGGCAAGATGTCGATCCAGAACTCATTCCCGGAACGTGGTTTGTGTATTACGAAGCCTATGCGACACGCAAGAAAAATGGCGATATTAATTACGATGATGAAATTGAATTTTGGTATTCGATCAGTAAGGATAGGATTGATGAATCCACTAAGGAGAACAAGTGAAAACAACGACAAGAGAAGTTGCGGAGTACATGGGGTTAGAAATTGGTAATGTGGTATCTTTTGGGGGTTGGGATTGGACGTTAAAGCAGGCACCATATGATCCACAAGAGGTTTTTTGGACAAAGGGCTGGGGTGTTGATACAATTGCCCGATCGTTTGAGGGTATTTTAGGGAAAGAATACACATTAGAAAGTAAGGAGGCGAAGGAATGAATAAACTTGAAAGATGCAGATTATTGATTGATGTCGCAGATAAGAAAAAACGCATGGAAGTAAAAACGGACATTGGATGGCGTGAAGTGATTATCGGCACCACCGGTAACTATGTGGTCGATTTAGGGGTAGATCATCGCAATTTGGTTCTTGATGGTCTTTCAGACCTTTTAATGGACGAAATTCGCGAACTTGTTAAACCGTTCAAGCCTAAATTCGGAGAAGAATATTGGTGTTGGGCTAATTGTGGCGTCATTAACGAAACATTCTGTTGTAACATAGACATCCAGCGATACGCCTTTGGCAATTGTTTTCGTTCAAAAGCCGAGTGTTTTGCACATCACGAAATTAAAGAGAAGTTGGAAGCCGTTTGGAAGGAGTTGGAATGAATGAATAAATACCAAGAAGCATTGGATGAAATTGTTGAAGACTTGATTAATTGTGGTCAAATACAAGATCTTCCGGGTGAATCAAGAATACTACGTTGGCAAGAAGTTGGATTGTTAAAAGAACTTGTTGACCAAAATTTCACTCATATTCTGAAAGTTAAGAAAGTTGGGTACCCGCCGAGAATCGCTTTCAGAACATCCGAAGAGGCACGCGAATATGCAAGAAAGCACGATCTCAAAGGCTGCACTCTTGAATCGATTCAGTTTGGGAAGGAGTTGGAATGAATGAAATATTCAGAAATAATTGAAGAATTGCACAACGTAGCTGAACTTGGTATCCCGTTCTGGGTGATCACACGCAATAGCGAACGGTTACATTGTGTATATGCAAACGGACTTATCTATGGTTGTGAAATCGGCGAGGAAGAGGTGCATATCCCTGCCGAAGAGTTGTTACGCGTGGCGCGTTATTTGTTGCCTTGCTACTGATAAAATGGGACTTTTATGAACAAGTATCAAATTGCATGGAATAAAATCTTAGAGCATGAAGATAAGTCAAATGGTGTGTGGACACCACAAGTTAGGGAAATCCTGTTAGATAATGAAAAAGGATTTAATTTGCCGGATGAGTTTGTGTTGATCCAAGGGATTGTTTATGACGCCAAACGCCTATACCGGATTGAAGCTGCTTTGCATGCCGTACTGGGGTTGTCTGGCGACCGAGACGGATATATTACATGCGTACACAAATGTGGTGATGGAACGTTTAGTCTGTCGGATGAATATTCGGTATTTAATTCGGTTGAGGATATGGTGGCGTGGTATGAAGAAAACTACCCGGAGGAATTATGAAAATAAAAGATTTATTTTATCGCGATAAGAATTTGGTGAAGTGTTGCCATTTGGCGGCAGATAATATCGATTTTGAAAGAGACGTTCGGATCAGTCACAACGAAATCAGTTTTGATGCTCTGATTTTATTCTTTGCAGACCGGTATCAATTAACTGGACTTCGCGCTTCAAATCGTAATTGGACAGAGGACGAACGCAACTTATTGCAAACATATGGGAATATCATGGACTTGTTGAAAGAAGCACAAGAACTGGAGGATAAAATCAATGAAGTTCAAAAGTAAGAAACCACAATTATGGAACGATGTAAACGCGTTAAACATTGGTTTGGTCATCATTATGGCGTTGTTTGTACTTTCGATGTTTTTGTGGCGTTAAAGAATGAACCCGCCGAAATATCCACTTGGGTATGTGTTTAATTATGTTGGTGGTATGCGCATGACTATCATGGGACAACGCCTAATGATCAAGAGTACAGACTGGGAATATTTTCTATCCGAACATAACGGGGTTTGTGAAGTTAACAGCTTTTGGGCATTTGAAGGATTGATTGACGAGATTCTTTGTAGGCATTATGGGGATTGCGTAAAACAAGAAAATATGGTATAATACCATAGGAGGAAATGATATGAGTAAAGAACGTGGTTGGTATGAATTTATTGTCAAAGGTAACAAAACAACTTGTTTGTTCCATCACCCAGATTTTGAGCATCCGTTCGTAGGACGTGCGCGTTGGAATCCAGACGATCTGTTTCCGTTCGTTGCCAAAACGGGACGTGAGATTGCACAACTTCGCGCCCATGTGAAATATCACAAAGCCGTATGTAAGGAATTGGACGCAAGACACGAGGTTTATTTCGAAGCTGCTAAGAAATGCAAGAAACGGTTGTTCAAACATGAGGATACGTTGAACGCATTGCAAATCAAGGTCAAGAAATTGACAGGGAAAGAGGATAAAACAGATGGAATTTAAATTTGACGTTAATATGGATAATTTCAGTCGTGACGGATATTTTGAAAGTCCAGAATTTGAAACTTGGCTTACAGAATCGGTACGCGACACGATCGCAAATAGCATTATTGAAACTTACGTTAACAAGAAACGCAGGGTTTGGTCTGATAGCGATATGGATTCTTACATTAAGAATATCGTTGCCGATTCGATCCAAAAAACATTTAACAACGCCGATATTATTAATGAAATCAAAAACAAGGTCGTTGACACGATTGCAACAAAGGTTGCCGACAAAAAGGCTTTGGCGGCGTCCCAATTTGACATCAAAGGATTTGAAAACTTAACGCCTAGTAACAAGAAGTATTTGTTAGACTTGATGGATGAAGTGATCGCCAAGAAGTTTAAAGGTATATGATTCCTTCGCACGAAGAAGTTGTCACCGAATATCTTGCCGATATTTCGACAAAGATGGATCGGATCATTGAGTTGCTTGAGGCAATTCACGATCATGGGTATCGGTCGTTGGAATTGACGGCAGATATGAGCGCCACCATAGATACAATAAAAAGGAATACACGATAAAAGATTAAAAGAAAGGTTGGTGCCAATGGCTTCTCAAGAACTAGAACTGAAAGTATTAGAGGCACAACATCGAATTGAAGATTTATACCACGAAACCAAAGGCAAATGCTATTTAGCCTTTAGTGGTGGGAAAGATAGTATGGTGTTGTTATCGTTGATAAAGCAGTGCGAAGAAGCGTATACAATCATTCCTAATTCGATCCCTGCCGTTTTTAGTAATACTGGGATTGAATTGGATGCCACCGAAAAGTTTGTTAAATGGGTGTCTGAAAACTATTATGGGAATGTACAGATTATTCGCCCGGATGTTAGTTTTTCTTACGTTCTTGAAAAAGAGGGTAAACCGATTAAGTCTAAGTTTAAAAGTGATTTAATACAGGGTTATCAGAAGAAATATAATGATCAGACGGTAGGATACAAAGGGTTGATGATGACGAACGAAAAGTCTTATACGGCTAAGTTAAAAATTGGCGAAAAAGACTTACATATTATGAGTCCATTATTTGACATTAAAGTTAGTTCTAAGTGTTGCAACTACCTCAAAAAGAAGCCCTTTGTTAAATATCAAAAGGAACACGATGTTTTGGGTTATATTCTTGGTGAACGCATGGCAGAAGGTGGCGTTAGAGAAACTTCTACACACATGAGGATGAAAAACGGTGGTAAAATATGCACCAAGACTAAAGGTAAATATACCGTAAAACTTCCAATTATTGACTGGTCTGATGATTTGATTACAGAATACATTGAAGAATATAAGGTTCCGTTGTCAGAGGCATATGAGGTGTACGGATTAAAGCGAACCGGTTGTATCGGTTGCCCATTTGCAAGAGATCTTAAGACGAATTTAAAAGTTTTGCATGATTACGAACCCAACAAGTATAAGGCGACGATGTTTTGGTTAAAAGATGTTTATATAGCGCAAAATACAAAGTTGGAGTTTGATGAAGATTATGAATCAGATCGCGTTAAAAAATGGGATGCAGTATATTCTGATCTGCGCTACGAAATGCTAGTAGAAAACAGACCGGATAAATCAGAGAAATATTACAACAGAGATAAGATTAATCGCGAGTTGGTATCTTTTGAGGAATATATCAACCGTTTCTATTTGCAGTTAGCATTAAACGCAAATAACCGCAGCCTACATGATTATTTGTACACTGACGACCAAGTGGGGTTTGTTCGGTTGGTTAAAGATTTTTGTATAGGCCTTAGAATATTAAAAAATAAACAATCTGGCGATGGTCTTAATTTGTTTAGTGTTGACCTTGTGGGTGCGATTAACTTAAGTTATGACGCAATCTGCGTTAAGTGGTTTAACGTATATAAACATACACGCGCAGAATGGGCTTATGAGATTTCTAAGGAAATGGGGGAAAATCAATTTGATTGAAGTAAAATTAGACCCCAAAATTAATATAAGCGATCGTCTACAATTAAAAATCGCCGAAGCACAACACCGTATTGAGGATTTGTTTAAGGAAACGGATGGGAAATGTTACCTAAGTTTTTCCGGTGGTAAAGATAGTACGGTTGTTTTAACGTTGATTAAAATGTGCGAACAACTGTATACAATTCCATACAATTCAATCCCTGCTGTATTTAGCAATACAGGGATTGAGTTAGACGCGATATATAATTTTGTTCAATGGACTAAGGATAACTACTATGATGGTGTTGTCGTTGTAACGCCAGAGGTTTCATTTGATTGGGTATTAAAGAATAAGGGCAAACCAATGATTTCCAAGATGAGAGATCACGCACTACGCCAAACGCAATCAAAACCAACCACAAAGATCCGTCGGCAGCTTGTTGAGGAGCCGGGTGCAAAAAGATCCCCAACATGGGGACTTGCAGATAAAGATATGCACGTTTTTAGCCCTATATTTGACATTAAGATCAGTGCAGAGTGTTGCGACATTTTAAAGAAGAAGCCATTTAAAACATTTGCAAAAGAAAATGGTATGAAGGGCTATATGAGTGGTGAACGAAGTGCAGAGGGTGGCGCAAGAAAGTTCCAAGCCAAACGAAGAGAAAACGCGAACCACAAGATTTGTACACGCATTGTTGGTGAATATATAGTTAAATCACCTATTATTGATTGGTCTGATCAAGATGTAGAAGGTTTTATCAGTGCAACCAATATGCCACTATCTGAAGCGTACACAAAATATGGTATGCAACGAACTGGGTGCTTTGCTTGTCCGTTTGGTGGCGATGTCTCAAATCAATTAAAGACATTGAAAGACTTTGAGCCTAACAAATACAAGGCAAGTATGTTTTGGTTAAAGGATGTATACATTGCCAAGAATATCAAGTTAGATTTCGATGAAGAATATGAAGAACAAAGAAAAGAGAAGTGGGACTCTATATATTCAGACTTAAGATTTTTGATGGTCGAACGTCATCGCCCACAGGTAGCACATAAATTCGTGAATAAAGATAAAACGTCGAACAAGATAGTGTCTTACGATGTGTTTATAGAAAACTTTTATCTTTTATTGACGGGTGGTGGGAATCAGAAAAATCTTAGAGCGAATTTCTTCCCTAAAACGCACGATGGATTTATTGCGTTATCAAAAGAGTTTGGCATGAGTTTACACGCCCTATCAGTTTTAAAAGGGTCGGTATTAGGCGAAGATGATTGGAACATTTCGGAAGCAATATCTGCCGGATATGGTCGAGTTTGCAAAAAGTGGTTTATGGAAAACGATTTTAGCAAAGCAGAATGGATTTATGAGGTATCCAAACAAATAGGAGGGTTGGACAATGAGTGAACGCAATTTATCAATCTATTATGCACATCCAGTTGATCTGTATAATACACCACAAGAAATAAGAGATTTGGATTTAATTGACAACCTATTTGGCGACAACTACAAAGTGATTAACCCAAATAGCCCGAAAGATGAAGACGCTTATAAAGCGCAGGGTATGGAATATTTCTTAAATATTGTTAGTGGTACAAATCTACTAATCTTTAGAGGTTATCCGACGGGCAAAATTCCTGCCGGCGTCTACAAAGAAATTGTACGCGCCATCGAATGTGGCATCCCCGTGCTTGAGTTACCCGGATTGGTTGATCGGGTTTTGTCGGTTGAAGATACGCGTCAGTTTATGAGAGAAATTGGAACACGATAAAAGAGTGATTTTATAGGAGGTGGGGTTTTGATTGTAGGACTTATTGATTTGGATGCAAGTAAGTTCCCGAACGTGCCACTAATGAAAATATCGGCTTGGCACAAGGCGCAAGGCGATACCGTGGAATGGTATGATCCGATGTTTAGTTTAGAAATGGATCGTGTTTATATCGCCAAAGTGTTTGATTGGACACCGGACTTTCAGTTTGAAATCCGTGCTAAAGAAGTGATTCGTGGTGGTATTGGCTACGGCTTAGATTTTGATAATCCTTTGCCACGAGAGATTGAACATATGTATCCAGACTATTCGTTATATGGTGTGGATAAGGCGTATGGATTTTTATCAAGAGGATGTCCACGCAATTGTTCGTTTTGCAACGTAAGTCAACATCAAGGTTTGCAGTCCCGTAAGGTCGCAAACCTATCTGAATTTTGGAACGGACAAAAAGAAGTTGTCTTATTGGATCCAAACATACTTGCTTGTAAAGATTGGAAAGAATTGATTCAACAGCTTGTTGATAGCAAAGCCAAAGTGGACTTTTCGCAAGGGTTAGATATTCGCTTAATGACAAAAGAAAAGGCAGAAATGATCAATCAATTAAGGGTCAAAACAATCCATTTTGCTTGGGATAGTTATGATGAGCGAACCTATGATAAACTTAAAGAATTTAGAAATGTCCTAAGATTCAAAAGCAGGCAACTGTCTGTCTATGTGTTGGTTAATTACGACACAACGTTTGAACAAGATTTGGATCGAATTTATCGTTTAAGGGAATTAGAGTATGATCCTTATGTAATGATTTACGATCGGCAGAACGCTAGTAAGCAAATTAGGCATATGGCGCGTTGGGTCAACAATCGTATCATTTGGAAATCATGTAAACGTTTTGAAGATTATCAAAACATATAAAGGAGAAATTATGTTCGGTATTAAATTTGGGCGTAAGGTTAAGTCTCCCGTTGAACAAATGCATTGTGATCATAAATGGCACTATGAGTTCAATAGTGGTGGCGGATTATGCGAGAGCAATGATTATCGGGAATGTAAAAGATGCGGTCTTGTTGAGGATATTTATTCAGAAAGTAATTTCATTAAATATAAGACAAAAGTATTTCTGATTTGCCCAGTTCGCAACGCCACTGGTTATCAAAAGCAGGAAATGGCATCATATATTGAAAATCTTGAATCGAAGGGTATTGATGTTTACTATCCTGCACGAGACACAAATCAAGTGGACGACACCGGTTATCGCATTTGCAAAGATAACCTTAATGCGATTCGCGAAGCCAACGAGGTGCATATTTTCTGGGATAAAGACAGCTCTGGATCCTTGTTTGATTTAGGGATGGCGTTCGCACTCAACAAACCAATATTTATTGCAAACGGATGCGACGTAAAACTTACCGATGGTAAGTCGTTCGCGAATATGATTTCGGAATGGGCTAAAAAATCAGACTTAAAATAAGTATTTTATGAGGGAATTTCTAAAATAAAACTGTTGTTTTATGTAAATCGGAAACGGGGTAGCGAAAATGAATGTACTTAGTTTGTTTGACGGAATTAGTTGTGGGCGCGTTGCTTTCCAAAAAGCAGGCGTCGATATTGATCGTTATTTTGCAAGCGAAATTAACGAAGATTCGATGTTGGTTGCAAATAGCAATTATCCGGATACGGTTCAACTAGGAAACGTTGTAGAACTTGACAACGTGGCGCTATCTAAGCTGCCCAAGATTGATTTTCTAATTGGTGGTTCGCCATGTCAAGATTTATCAAAGGCCAAGTCGGATCGTAAAGGATTGGACGGCACGAAGTCAATCCTTTTTTATCAGTATGTTCGAATCTTAAAATGGATCCAAGCGAACAATAATCCTTCGGTTCAGTTTTTATTGGAAAACGTCGTGGCAGATAAAGAGACGATTAAGATAATGACCGAAGAACTTGGCGCCGTTGCGCCCACTATGATTGATAGCGTTTGGTTCGTTCCACAACGTCGCAAGCGTTTGTACTGGACGAATATCAACGATGGTGTCATTCCTTTGCCAGAACCAAAGGATACGGCGTTGTGTGACATTTTGTATGATGATTCTTATCGTAACTTCAAGGATCCACGAATTGAAAATAGTAAAACATTTACCAAGAATTATGTCAAATGGGACATCAGTGGGAAGAGGCATTATTCACAAGAAGACCGTGCCTATTATCTTGACGGTACGATGTGCACCATGATGAAGCAACAACCATTGAGTAAATTGAATATCTATCTGGGTGGCGATCTGTATCGCAGATGCCATCCAATCGAAGGCGAACGCCTACAGGGGTTGCCGGATAACTACACAAGTTGTATCAAGTCTGATAATAAACGGCTTGGGCTTTGTGGCGATGGTTGGACTGTAGATGTAATTGCGTATATTTTATCGTTCGCGAAATAGAAAATGGGGTATCAAATGAGATTATTTGAGAAAGTGTCTTTGTATCAAGCCGAAAAGGATGGATTAACCGAAGAGGAATGGTCGGAGATTAAGTTTCCGGTCAGATCAACATTACATAGCGCGGGGTATGATTTCTTTTGTCCCCGCGAAATTCATATCAATCCGGGCAAAACGGAAGTTGTTCCAAGTGGTATCCGTGCCGTTATGAATGATGACGAGGTTTTATTCCTTTATATTCGTAGCAGTTTAGGAATTAAGAAGAATATTCGGTTGTCTAATAGCGTTGGTGTGACTGATGCCGACTACTCTAATGCAGATAACGAAGGGCATATCCATATCGCATTACATAATGATAGCGATAAGGCAGTGTTTATCAAACGTGGCGAACGGATCATGCAGGGTGTATTTCAGAAGTATCTGATTACCGATAATGATAAGACGAGTGAAGTCCGTAAAGGTGGAATTGGATCAACGGGGGTTTAAACATGTCAACGATTCTTGGATTCAAACAGAATGATGTAATCTATATGGTTAGCGATACCCAAGCAACGCGTGGGGCGCGTCCAGAAAAATTAGACAGTGGTGATTCGAAGATTATTAAGATTGGCGATATGTTGATTGGTCTCGTTGGGTCGTTACAATCCATACAACGGTTGCGATACGATGAGGAATTGCCGGAATGGATTTCATCGTTAAACAAGTTGGGCAAAGCCCAAGTGAAAAAGATGTTGTTTGGTGATTTACCTTTTATATTAAAGGAAATCCTTGATGATTGCGATTGTGAAGGTCAAGTAATATTGGTTGGCTATAAAGGGTTATTAGTTGTATATGATCCAGTCTATTCGCCGGCGTTGATTACGGAAGATATGGTTTCGGTCGGGAGTGGATCTTCGTATGCCGAAGGGTTCATGTATGGCAAACGCAAAGAATTGACCGATCCAACCAAAGTACCATCTATTCTTAAAGAAGCAATTCAATGTGCTGCGAAGTTTGATATTTACACAAGTGGATTAACGAAGGTGTATGAAACGAGGTAGGTATGGAAAATAAAATAATTGTTTTATGCGGTATGAGTTCGTCGGGGAAAGATACCCTACAATGGAAAATCGCAAGGGTGTTGGGTTGTGAGGTCATCGTATCCACAACCACGCGCCCCAAGCGACCATCAGAGATTGATGGCAGGGCGTATCATTTCAAGGATAACGAAACGTTTTTGAAAATGATTGAGAATAACGAATTGATCGAACATCGCGACTATCATACGTTGGTCGGTGGTATTCCGGCAACATGGTATTATGGATGTGCATTTAAAGACATCCCAGACGCACCATGTGTCATTGTGTTAGATCCTATTGGACTGCGTGGGTTTGTTGAACACTACGGCGATCGTGTCGTATCGTTCTTTATTGATTCACCGGAAGAAGTACGGAGATTCCGTGCGCAACAACGTCCGGGGTTTGATCAGATTGAATGGGATCGACGTCAACAAGACGATTCAAAAGTGTTTGACTTTGATTTCATTTATGGTGAAGTTGATTATGTTTTGTACAACGGCAAGAATACGACGTTGGACGAATTGACCACGGACTTTGTGGCTTGTTTAGTGGATCCAAAAGAAGAATCCGTAGTACGAAGTAACCTATCGTTAGTTCACTTTGCCATCAAGCATTACAAGCTGGAATTTTTAGATGAATACGACGACGTTTACCAAGTGGGTTGCATCGGGTTGATCAATGCTGTTCGATCCTTTGATAAGGAACGTGGGTTGAAGTTTTCGACTTACGCCATCATGTGTATTCGCAATCAAATCATTGCCACTTACCGGACGTTGAAACAACGTTTAGATCTGTTGGCAGATGCGATTCAATTAGACGCGCCATTGCATTGCGATACGACCGATACCTTGTTAGATGCCATACCGGATGAACGGTATGATGCAAGGATAGAGTTTTACAAGAACTGCGCGAAAGACGCAGCACAAACCATCATCTTCCAGATTGATGATGATACGATTCGCGATTGGGCAATCGGACACTTTTATGAGAATAAAAGTTATCGTGCCTTAGCCAAAGAAAGTGGATGTTCGCATGAACGGATCCGTAAAATGGTTTTGGCGGCAATCCGTGATACAAAAATGGCAAAAGAGATTCTTAGTAGTTGACATAATCCCTACATTATGATATAATACCTACATAAACAAGGAGGTAGTTATGTTAGAAATCAACCAGAAACAAATCGCGTTATTTGTAAAGAAACTGAATAATGATAAGGTATCGCCGAATACGGTCGAATACTATGAACGTAGTGTGCGTAAGTTGGCAGAGTTTGTTGACAAACCGTTGACGGAAGTTACGAAGGAAGATTTCATTTACTACAAATCGTACTTGCATGATCATGGCGTTTCAGATAGTTCGATGAACACCTATATCACGGCCATCAAAGTTTTCTATGAGTTTCTGATGAAGACGTTGAAAGTGGCTTTGGATGAAAATCCTGCCGATAAGGAATTGGTTAAAGTCGGTCGGCGTTATACGGATTTTCTACAAGACGACGAAGTAGAACGGATCATCCAAGCTGCGCGTTCGGCGTTCGACCGGGCGTTCGTAATGGGGTTAGCATCCACCGGCATGCGTTTTAGCGAATTGGCGCATGTGCGTTATGAAGACATCGAACGATTTGAAGAAGATGGGAATGTATGGGGCAAGGTTCGTGTTATCGGCAAGGGTAACAAAGAAATGATGAAGTTCATTCCTCCAATGACGATGGCAGAGTTTGATCGTTATTTCAACTTTGAACGTCCCGAAAGTAAACTTGACTATCTTTTAGTAAGTAGAGAAGGAACGGAATTGGACAATTATTCCATGAACCGTAAACTTCAAAGTTTAGCGCGCAAAGCAGGGATTAAAAACCCGGAACGCGTTCACAACCATTTGTTCAGACATTCGTTTGCGACCAATGCGTTGCGCAACGGGGTTGACATCCGTTTGATTCAAGATTTACTTGGTCATTCCGATATTTCAACCACACAACGCTATGCACATACCGATGATCGTATGATTATTGAAGCAACAAAACTGAACAAAATGTTTCAGTAGGAGGACAAAATATGACACGAAGACAAAAGAAGCAATTCAAATATATTGCAAAGTTATGTAATATGGGGTATAACGACTTGCTTTTACAAGTAATTACTATGCACGATGTGTCTAACGCACCGTTGAAAGAGGTGGCTGATTACTTGATCTGCACCACATTCCCTATGCGTATGAAAAAGGCTTACTCAGAATTATTTGATACTGACTTTATTGACGTATTAAATTTAGACTTTGACTTTGTTATCACGGAATTGTACCATAAGGATCCGGCGAAGTATTGGCGACAATACAAGTACGTCAAAACGCTATGAACATCTATATCGTAGAGATCATGTGCGCGACCGGATATAAGATTTCGGATGTGTGCTATACAAGCGAACGCGAGGCTGATGCTTTCGTCAATCGTCAAATTGGAGATCAGAACGCAATTGGAAATGATTCCAAAGGTATTATCGCCGCAGATGGAACAATCTACCGTGTCCGTCCGTTATTATTAAAAAATAGTGTGTAGGACGTGCGTAAATCTTGGTAGGTATAAATACCCTACCTAACGTCAAACGTCGCTTGTACATTCGTACAGAAAGCCACAAACAACTTTAAGGGGGTTAATCACCATGAAAATGAAACCTAAATTAACGAGAACTGGCATGTCACAACGAGAACTGACGACGTATCATAACTGGACAAAGAAATCGGGTCACGTCTTCAAGAACCGGAAAAAATATGATCGGAAACGAAAGGCTGTTGACACCGAACGATTTTAAGTGTATAATGTGTGAGGAGGAAATAAATGAAACTTACCACATCTAAGTCTACGCAACTTACCATTGATATTCAAGTTGCAAAGCAATTATTTCAGAATTTGAGACATTATTTTGAAGATGAAGTAGTCCCCGATGGCGAAACGGACGATGAAACACCGTTTTGCATTGCCCTTGGTATTCTTGAAGGCAAGAACCCAAGTGATTTAGCGATCTACTTGGATCCTAGAGGAAAAGCCGAAAGTGATGCAGAAGACGACGAATTATTAGAAGACGCAGTGTTTACGGATTAAAAACGGAGGAACAAGAAAAACATGAGTGTAGTATTAAAAAAGGCGGCTAGATCGCGGGCATTTCTAAAGATTGGATTATCTGGTGCATCTGGATCTGGCAAAACGTTATCTGCGTTATTGTTAGCCTATGGCATGATCAAAGAAGAAAATCCCAAGTGGACGGACGAAGAGATTTGGAATAAAATTGCCGTCATTGATACCGAAAACGGATCGGGCAGTTTGTATGTAGGACGTAAAATCCATGGGGTTACAATTGGGGAATACAATTCGATCGATATTGAACCTCCCTTTACACCGGAAAAGTATACGGATGGCATTGATATTTGCGAAGATGCAGGGCTGTTAGCCATTGTCATTGATAGTTTAAGCCACGCTTGGACTGGTGAGGGTGGGTTGTTAGATCAACAGGGCGCTGCCGCGAAACGTTCCGGCAACAGCTACACGGCGTGGAGAGATATTACGCCGAAGCACAATCGGTTGGTCGATAGAATGTTGCAAAGTCATTTGCACGTTATCGTTACGACCCGCGCTAAAACCGAATACGTCCAAGAAAAAGACGGCAACGGCAAGACGACCGTTCGTAAGATCGGGTTGGCACCTATTTTCCGCGAAGGTCTTGAATTTGAATTCACGACATTCCTTGAAATTGACAGTGACCATACGGCGTTTGGCGCCAAAGACCGTACAGGATTGTTCGATCAACAATCGTTCATCATCGAACCGAAACATGGACGTCAATTGCAGAAATGGCGTTTGCAAGCACCAGAATCCACTGTTGAAAAAACAGTCGCCGTCCGTAAGGCAAGTGAAGTCGAATTTGATATTCCTGCGTTGCAACAAAAAGCGTTGGGATTATGCAAGTTAGCGTCTGGCGTATCCAAAGAAGTCCGTGACCAAGCCGTTGGGTTGGTCGTCAAACACGCGCCGCAATCCGGTGGAAACCCGTTGTCGGTTACAGATCCAGAAGCATTAACGAATTTAATCAAGGAACTTGAAGAAATCGTTCCCCAAAAAGGAGAGTAAAACATGGGACTAAATAACAGTTGTTCATTCATCGGTCGGTTAACTGCCGACCCCGAAATCCGCAAAGCTGGCGAATCGGAAGTATGTAACTTTTCGATCGCTATCAACGAATATGCAGGCAAGGATAAGGACGACATCGTTACTTTCCTTAACTTTGCTGCATGGAATCATTCGGCAAACTATCTTGGCAAGTACGCCAAAAAAGGCGATCTGATTATTGTCAGTGCCCGCGCCCGTGTTGAAAAATACGAAAAAGACGGACATACGGTAACATCTACAAAGTTCTTGGTTGATGAAGTTAAAGCCATTACCACCAGTGGAAACGCCGGTAGTGCGCCGGATCATTCGGCAAAACCGACCACACGCGCACAATCGAAACCGTCCAATCAACCGGCGGCGTTGGCACCTTCCGACGAGGGTGATTCGACTAATACTGGGCCTTTGTTAGACATCAATAGTGACGACTTGCCGTTCTAAATGGCAACGGGCAAGAACACATGGTCATATAGCCGTGTCAGTCTGTTTGAATCTTGCCCATGGTTGTATTATCTCAAATACGTTAAAAAAATAAAGGATCAACCCAATGTGTTTTCTCAATATGGCAAGTTCTGCCATGAAATCTTTGAGCGATACGCAAAGGGCGAGATTGCCATCTTCGAAATGGCGTCTATTTACGAGGAGGGTTACGCGAACAACGTAACCCTTCCGTTTCCTGTTATGCCTTTTTTGAAAACGCCGTTAGATGAGAAATACTTCATGGAAGGGCTAAGTTTCTTTCAGAACTTCGCAGGGTTTACCGAACCGACCAAAGAAGTTGAAAAGAAGTTTGAAATTGATATTGAGCATAATGGCAAGGAGATTCGATTTACCGGAATCATTGACCGTCTTGCGATGCAGGGCGACGATTTGATGATCTATGATTACAAGAGTAAGAGTGGCTTTAAATCTAAGAAAGAAAAGAACGAGTATTTTAGACAATTGTATTTATATTCGTTATATATTAAGAAAGAGTATGGCAAGTATCCGACCAAGATAAACCTACATCTATTCCGTAAGGACGATATGGTTGAAGAAATCTTCGATGAATCCAAGTTGGAAGAGGCGATCGTTTGGTTGTTTGATGTCATTGAACGCATCGAATCGGCAGAAGAATATCCAATGTCCGTGGATCTTGCGCGCAACCAGTCGGACGAAAAGAATAAGCGTTTCTTTTGTAGGGAAATCTGTTCGGCAATGCCATTTGATTGCATGTATCGCGAACAGGAATTGATGACGAAGTATTAGGAGGAGCATATGGTCAAGCGGATTGATTTAACCGGACAAAAATTTGGCAAACTTACAGCTATTAAATATCTACATTCTGATAAGAATGGCAATGCAATATGGCTATGCGATTGTGATTGTGGTGGTCACAAAGAAGTTACTACGTGTGACTTGAGAAGAAGTTGGGTTAGAAGTTGTGGTTGTTTATTATATGACACTTTTGTTACACACGGCCTGAGACAATCAAGGTTGTATCAAACCTACGATAATATGAGGAAAAGATGTTATGCGCATAGTTGCAAAGAATATCACAACTATGGTGGTCGTGGAATTAAAATATGCGATGAATGGTTGGATCGCAAAAACTTTTTTGACTGGGCTGCGAACAACGGCTACGAGAATGATTTGACTATTGACAGAATTGATACGGACGGTGATTACAGTCCGAATAATTGCAGATGGGTAACTCTTACTGTGCAAAACAATAACCGAAGAAATAATAGAATCATTGTTTTTGGTAATCAAAAATATACTGTGGCAGATTTTTGCCGACATTTTAATGTTGAGTATTGGTATGTACATAAAAAATTGTCTCTTGGATATACGCCAGAAAAAATTGTTGATGCTATATTGTCTGGCGAGTTTGATAGGCGGCGAAGAAGTCCAAAACCTGCCAAACAAAAATGAAATAGGTGTTTAATTTGAAAGAGGTGCGTCATGTTATTTGATCAAGATAAAATACAAGAAGCCAAAATGTCTATTGGCACGAAAGCGGCGCATATAATAGCGGATGACTTAAAGATAGAAGATTGGAACCCCGAAAAATTAAAAGGAAAGTCAATTTTTAAGCGTGAATTGACGGCGTCAATGCAGTGGTTTCCAGAGGGCAACACGTTTAAATGTTTTGCAACGGGTAAAACTTACGATATATTAGATCACTTCATGTGGAAATATAATCTTACCTTTTTTGATGCCGTCAACCGATTGTTTGAAGAGGCGTCAAAAAGCGATAAAGACTTTAAATACGAGAAGTGGTCGCCCAAAACGATTAAAGAAAGTAAGAAGTCAAAGTCCGAACGTATGTTGGGGTATAAATACCCGGAAGACGAACCGTTTAATGATCGCAAGATCGTTGAACAATATTTGGAACGTCGTGGAATCAACAAACAGACGATGGACTTCTGTAATGTTATGCAGGGGACAAAGGGTGAAATCGCGTTCCAATTCATTGATATTGACGGAACGCATTTGGGAACAAAGTATCGGATCTCACATCCCCACAATAACAAGAATGAACTGAAATGGTTTTGGCAAAGCAAACGATCTGATGGGGAAACGGTTAGCCATTGTCCCATCCCATACGGGATGAATCGACTTGACTTGACTTCCCCCGTCATTATTGTTGAAGGATTAGTTGACCGATTATCTTGCGTCCAAGCAGGGTTCTCAAACACCATCGCCGTTCCGAATGGCGCCAACAGCTTTGAATGGATCGACCATAACTGGGAAATCTTCGAAGAGGTTGAGCAGTTTATCATTTTCCCGGACGATGATGAACCGGGTCAAAAAATGGCGAAAGACGTTGTGACGCGTCTTGGCGAAGCCAAGTGCAGTATTGTTAAAGTAGATACTGAAACACGCGAACGTGTGTCAAAATACTTCAAGGGTGTTGTCACAAAAGCAGATCCGAATAGCGTTTTGATGGCATGTGGCGAAGATACGATTCGTCGTTTAGTTAAAGATGCCGAACCAATCCCCAATGAGAAACTTTCGTTTCTGATGAGGGTTGATGATATTGAAATCGAAGACATGGAAAAAATATCCACTGGGTTTCGTTCGTTAGATGAAATCCTGTACGGAAATCTGATGGGATGCTTTACGATTGTATCCGGCGAACCGAATAGTGGCAAGTCGGTATTCGCCAATCAACTTTGCGTTTTGTCGCCGATGGAACAAGGGTATAAGCCCATGATCTTCTCCGGTGAACTTGGAAGTCCCCAGTTGTTAAACTGGATCCTAAAGCCACTTGCCGGTATCGATCACATTCGACGTTGGCAAAAGGATGGGAATCCTGCCGGATATTCGATTACGAAACAGGCGAAGAAACGCATTAAAGAATACTATGATGATAAGATTATTTACTTTAGCGATAAAGATACGTTATCTGCTTCTGGCGATGAGATCATTAAAGAAATGGTTTACGCCCATAAACGTTATAATATTCGCGTCTTCTTGATCGACAATTTGATGACGGTCAACACGAATGAAGATGAAAGCGAAGACCGTTTCCAAAGCCAGACAAAGTTCATTAAGAAACTACTGGCATTTACCAACAAGTACAATGTATTCACGGTTTTGGTAGCGCATCCTAAGAAGCCTGCCAAGGGTGAAACGCCGGGGATTTATTCTGTTTCCGGTGCGTCTGAACTGGCGAACTTATCCCACCGTATGATTTGGGTAACGCGTCTTGATACTGACCCCGAAGGGTTTAATACCGAAATCAAGATCATTAAAGACCGTCCCACTGGAATGGCAAATAAGAAGTGCAAGTTGTATTATGATAAACGCACGATGCGATTGTATAGCAATCAAAGCGAGCAAGAGTTTAAGTATCGTTGGCAGCGTGAAAGCAACATAAAGTATGATCAAGATACGGCAAGAACGATTGTAGCCAACATCAAAGACGACGGTGCCGAAGTTTTCGGTGCCACACCAGAATAAAAGAAAAGAGGTGGTAGTTTGGGAAATTATACGCCATATCATCTTCATTCCGATTTGTCCCTTGTTTCGGGTTGCGATTCGGTAACAAAGTTTGACGATTATATCCAATACGCCAAAAATTTAGGCATGGGCGCAATGGCGTTTTCTGAACATGGAAATCTATTCGGATGGTTTTCAAAGAAACAGGCAATCGAAAAAGCGGGATTAAAATACATTCACGCTTCGGAAGTTTATGTTACTGAATCCTTAGACGAAAAAATCCGTGATAACTACCACCTTATTTTAATTGCCAAAAACTACCAAGGTTTTCTTGAGTTGAATCGGTTGGTCAGTAAATCGTTCAATCGTGAAGACGGACATTATTACTATTCGCCACGCATTACGTTTAAAGAGTTGTTTGGCATTTCAGACAACCTTATCCTAACGACGGCGTGTATCGGTGGCGTCTTAGGGCGTGGATCTGCCGAACTGCAACAAAGTATGTTGGATTATATGAGCGCAAATGCCGATCGGTGTTTTCTTGAAATCCAACATCACAATGTTGACAAACAAAAAGAATACAATCTACGCATGATAGAATATAGCAAACAGTATGGGATTCCATTAATTGCCGGCAGCGACACACATTCCCTAAACGAGAAACACGCAGAAGGTCGCGTGATGTTGCAACGTGCCAAAAAGGTTTTCTTTGATGATGAAGAAGGTTGGGATTTGACGTTTAAAACCTACGATGAATTGTTAGATGCCTATGCAAAACAGGGTGTCGTCGATTCGTTCATATATATTGATGCGATTGAAAATACCAACCGTATGGCGGATATGGTAGAAACGTTTACGATTGATCGTAGTAATAAGTATCCTCAGATTTATGACAATCCAATTGAAAGGTTTCGGGAAGAAGTCGAAGCTGCTATCAAGTTGCATCCGACAATCCACAAAGTACATACGCAGGCTAAGATTCGCGAAGTTGTTGATACTGAATTTGACGCCTATGTTAAGACCGGCGCCCATGAGTTTATGTTGCTTGAAAACTATAAACTTCAATGGGAACGTGCGAATAACATCCATCGTGGCGTAGGACGTGGATCTGTCAACGGATCCTTCATCGCCTATGTTCTTGGAATCACCAAGATGGATAGCATTAAGTTTGACCTAAACTTTTTCCGGTTCATCAATCCGGATCGCGTATCGTTAGCCGATATTGACACGGACTATGGTTCGGAAGATCGTGATAAGGTCAAGGGGTTCATTCTTAAAGATAAGATGAATCTATCGAACCTACGATCAAGCGAAATCATTACCTTTAATACTTTGGCTTTAAAGGGTTCGATTAAGGATATTGGTCGTGCGTTGGAAATGCCGTTAGACGTGACCGACGCCATATCCAATGAAGTCGAAGAAGATGAAAACCAACAACAATTTATTGATCCGAAATGGCGCGAAAAGTATCCCATATTGTTCTACTATGTAGACATTGTACAGGGGACGATTGTTTCCATCGGTTCACATCCAAGTGGTGTATTGTTAAGCGATTTGGACATTGAAGAAACGATTGGAATGTGTAGCGTCGCCCAAAGCGACTATCCTGTATCTATGTTAGATATGAAAGAATTAGATGCTTTGAATTATGTCAAGATGGATATATTGGGTCTTGACAACATCGCAGTCATCAATGATACATGTGCGTTAGCCGGTATTCCATTGATTACGCCGGACAACATTGATCTGGAAGATGAAAAAGTGTGGAACAGTATTCATTCGGATACTGCCGCAATCTTCCAGTGGAATTCACCCATGGGAACGCAGTATATGAACAAGTTCTTTAGCGAAACGACATTACAACGTGCTAAAGAACAAAACGCCCAGTTTAGTTATCTAAAATGGTTCTCGTTCGCTAACGGTGCGTTGCGACCGGGTTGTGCAAGTTTTAGGGATGAAATTGCCGAAGGTAAAATCTACGATAACGGCATGCCAGAAATCAATCAATTCTTTTCCGATACGTTGGGTCGATGTGTTTTCCAAGAGCAAGTTATGAAGTTTCTAACAACGTTCTGTGGTTATAGTGGATCCGAAGCCGACAACGTTCGTCGCGCCGTCAGTAAAAAGAAGGGCACCGATAAGTTGTTACCGGAAATCGAACGCCGATTCGTTGACTTCGTTCACAAGAAATATGGGTATGAAAAAGATTATGCCCACGAAGTGATCCAGTCTTTCTTGAAAGTTGTTGAAGACGCTAGTTCCTATATGTTCTCGTCAAATCATTCGGATGCGTATTCATACATTGGATATGCGTGTGGATATTTGCGACATTACTATCCACTTGAATTTATTACGACGGCGTTGAATGTATTTCGCGACAAAGAAGCCAAGACAATTGAAGTCACGAATTACGCTGCCAAACATGGAATACGGGTTAAACGTCCTAAGTTCCGGTATTCGAAATCTGAATACTATATGGATCGCGAAACGAATTCTGTCTATAAAGGGTTAGAATCGATTAAGTATATGAACGCATCGGTCGCCGATGAAATGCAACGGTTCTATGGAAATAAATATCCAGACTTCGTTGCGTTGTTGCGCGACCTTGCTACAACATCCATTAACACAAAGCAACTTGACATTCTGATCAAGATCGGATTCTTCAATGAATTCGGGAATGTTGCGGAATTGCTACAAGTGAATAATTATTATGCCAAGTACGGATCATCAAAGGTCATCAAGAAGGATACCATTGAAGACGAAATCATCCGTAGCATCATCGCCCGTAACGCCCGTGAAACAGATCGACAATATCGCATTGATGGAAACATCCAAGAGATCCTAGCCGAAATCGGTCAGTACATTCTATCTTTGGATCTACCCGATTTATCTGTTGCCGAAAAGATACAATACCAAAAGGAACACTTGGGGTATGTCGATCTATCGACCGGTAAACTGGAAGATGCTACCAAGTTGGTCATCGTGGATATAACGGCGATGAAAACCAAAGACAAGAAGAAGATTTGGGCTTACAAGTTAGAAACGTCCAGCTTAGGTTCTGGCAAACGTTCCGAACTGATGCTAAGCAGTCGCGTGTATGATCAGAATCCGATTCGCAAGTACGACATCATCTTCACAAAGGTGGACTGGTTGGAAAAACAAACATCCGGCAAATATGTGAATTGGTATCTGAAATCATACCGCAAAGTTAACAGCTAAAAAATAGGGATGTATCTTTACGATATGTCCCTATTGACTTGATAGAAAGAGTGAATGTATGAACTACACACCAGAAGAACAAAATGAATTGATTGAGAAGTACGAACCGTTGATCGGCAGCGTCATCAAGCGTAAGAATCTATATTGGTTGGATGAATACGATGAATTGATGCAAGTTGGACGGATCGGGTTGTGGAAAGCGTTATCCGATTATGATCCGGAAAAGAATAACAAAATTGAAACCTTCTTGTGGATGTCAATCTACCGTCGGTTTATAGACACCTATCTGCGTAAACATAAGACTATCGAACGTGACGGTGAAACCCATTCGTTTCAGAAGTATTCCGGCAAAGAAGATAGCGAAGAAGGATCTGGCAATTTCTTTGTAGATCTACAGACGCCGGCCATTGATTCATTGAATCATATCATCTTTGAAAAGGTTGTTCACGACATTCAAAATCATCCCATGAAGGATACTGCCCAGATGGTGTTAGATTATTATATTGACGAACTTGGATACCAAGAAATTGCAGACAGGTTTGGGATTACGCGTGGTGGCGTGAATATGCGGATCAAGGCGTTTATCCAATCTTATCGCAAACAGTTGATCAGAGAACATTACTTCATGCCGGAAGACTTAAACATGGCATAATCTTGTTCTACGCTTATTTTCAGACTTATGGACGAATGTTTGGTACAAACCAATATAAATACATGTCCCAACATTTACACGCGTCCTACAAATGCTCAAATAAAATTACTATTTTATCGCTAAAAAAAAGGTATGGTCTTTTTATGGATCATACCTTTTAATTTTATGCTATTCTGCCGAATCCAACAAGTTCAACATCAATCGAATCATCTTGTTGGTCTGCTTCGTCAATGCCTTAATCTGCTTCGTGTTCTGCGTTGTGGTCGGTGCAGTCAACGCTGTGTAGACTTTGTTTTCGTCAATCGCCGTTTTCAAGAACGCATTGATGCTCGTCCTGTTTTCTTCGCTCAACGTGAACACTAACCGTTGCGTTTCAACTTCGGCTAACTTTGTCGGTGTCGCACCTTCAATCCATTGTGTACCATCCCATTTCGGACTGATGAATCCTTGCGGTACATCCACTTCAATTCCTTTTTCGGTCAGTTCATCAAACGTGAAATCATCACGCAAGAAGTTTCCGTTTAAGTCAGTTACTCTGTATAGTTTCATGTTGTTTCACCTCACGCTTCTGCCTTGAATATGATTCCATCCAATGAATAAGATGCTGGTATCGTCCCATAAAATTCAGCACTATTCCCACCACTTAAAACAAGTCTTGCTGTTACTGTATTAGTTGATATATTTATTAAAGGAAATGCTAAATTTCTTAATGACTTATATCCTGCTGGTAACAAAAATGTTGAAGTGCCTGCTTGTGTTACATTGATTCTTCCCCTCAATGCAACCATTCCAATAGACGTCTTAAAATAGCCAACATCATAACCGCTAACATTTGTCGCACCATTCAACAATGTCGGTGTAATCCACGCTTCCTGTGTCTTATCTGCTTTCGTGTTCAGAATGTTCAGCAGACTTGCTAATTCCACCGTTCCGTTAAACCATGAGTTTGGGAAGTTGGCGAGTAGGTTATCCATTTGAACGGCGGTCGGTTCTTTCCCTGCACCGAAGATGGATGTTAGGTCGAGAGCAAGAACGTATTGGAAATCTATAAGTGCGTTTAATGCAACACCAGAACTTGAATATGTCGCAACTGTTTTCAACGCTATAAAACCCAAAACATCAGACGGTTGTGTTGCCACAAAACTCATGTCATACCAAGTATCAAGAACCAACCCTGTTTTTACTAAAATTTGGTTTGTTCCTGCCGTAATTCCATCTACAATAAATTCAAATTGATTGGGTAATGCTGTTCTGAATCGAACCTTTAATTTTGCATAAACTTTTTTCCCTACGGCTGAAACAAACGAGGTTGCGTGTGTTCCAATAAACATAGTCGATGTTCCATCGCCTGTTGAAGTCATAATATTCGATGCCGATGCTGTGGAAGCACCCGACATAGACCACCCTGTCGTACCATTGCTGAAATCCCCATTGGTCACCAAGTTTGTCGCAAGAAGTCGGTCAACCTTTTCATTCCACAACTGCTTCACGTTCGCAAGTTCAGATGTTCCGTTGAACCATGAGTTCGGATAGATGGAAAGCAATCGGTCGATTTGCTCTTTGGACGGTTCAAGACCAGCGCCGAAGATTTGAGTGAGATTGATTAACAAGATATTATCTGCTTCAAAGATTTTCCCATTTGCGATAGCGGCACTTGGGAAATAACAACGCACACCACCTCTTAAAATGGGTCGGTCAGCCGTTAGTGTGTATATGGTAGAAACCCTTGTGTCAACAATTGGCTTCCCTAAACTTGAAGGGATTTCGACCGTAGAGGCATTATTATAAAGTTGTAATGCAACATAATCAGCTTCGGTTGGAACTTTTACAAGTGCCGATATGTACACTTTATCATTGAGTAGAGCCGATGCCCCTCCCGCAGACGGAATCAACAAAACACTTGAACTTGCCCCCGTTCCTGTGACTAACGCTTTTCCATTGGTTACTGCCAAAGTGCCATTTCCCGCACTCCACCCTGTCGTACCATTTGAGAAATCCCCATTCGTTACTAAGTTCGTTGCCATTACCTTGTCGGCTTTGAGTGCATCTTTGGTATCGACTTCGGTTTCGGTGTAGTACCGTCCATCATGGGTATGCAACGTGGTATCGCCACCATCGGTCAAGTCAAGTGCGTTCACATCGGTAAGGTTGTTGACTTCTGCACCGGCTTCAATCCCGGACAACTTCAACTTTTCATCGGTTGTGATCAGATGCTTCGTACCGTCAAAACTTTCAACATCGGTAATAAGCAACTTCCCATCCCATTGCAAGGCAAGAGCGTTGGATCGGTTGGCATCGTCCGTTCCGTTTCCGACAATATAGGCATGATCGGTTGGATTGGCAACACTTGGGTTTCCTTGAATGACATTCCACTTTCCACTTGCGTGTTGTGCCTTACCATACGCAACCGTACCCAATCCTTCTGCGTGAGATTGTTGCCCTTGTGCAAAGGTTTGAGCCCCTTCGGTATGTGCTTGGTTATTGGATGCTTCGGTATCGTATCCTTCGGCATGGGAAAAGTCACCCAATGCTCGGTTATTCGCACCTTCGGCAAAAGAGTTTACACCACTTGCGATTTGACCACTTCCGATTGCTTCTGCGTTTACACCGGAAATTGTAGATGTTCCGGCCCTACGTACCTTTTCGGTGTCCAACTCGTCGATCGCAGTTTGGACGTTAGTCGCTGCAATACCACCCGCAGGGGTATTTGGAATATCAACGGCGTTAAGGGTAACATCGCCAGACAAAGCCTTTGTATTGACTTTTTGTGTCTTATCAACTTTGGAGTTGATCTTGGTTTCTAAATTGGTTGCACCATCCGACATCGTGACGGCATTTGCCCGTGTGCGTGGATAAATTGTATCCCCGTTGGCATCCACCATTGTCTTAATATATTTAGCCATTCAACTCACCACCTTTTCTCACATAAAACGAGTATTTTATTTTCATGTTAAAACCTCCAAAGGATCTGTTAACGAAATCAATCCGTATCCGGTAATCTTGTCCACCTTGTTTCCAAGTAGACCATCGACTTCGCTCTCCGTGTAATATCTTGAATCATGGACGTGTAACGAAGTGTCGTTGCCATCGGTTAAGTCCGTTATGGCAGAATCGGCAATCAAACTCTTGCCTGCAACCTTATCAACCTTTAAATTAAGTTGCGTATTTAGAAAATCCAAGATGTCTTGCGTTATTACAGACATATCCGTAATGACAACCAACGAATCATCGACCTTTAAATTATAGATCGAAAAACGTTTGGTTTCACCAGTAGGAAGTTTCGCATAAGGTTGGATGTACAACGTTCCTGTTTTTAATTCGGCGTTCGTCATTATATAATTAACGATTGTGTCCGAACCCAAAGATTTAAAACTGGGGACGTTGCCCGGAATAATAAAGTCTACGAATTTCGGCCAATCTTCATAGTCAGTTTCAGTAAAGTCAAGCACAAGTTTAATCGTTTGGTGATCACCCTCGTAGGGTGGGTTCCCCGTGACTGTTTGTGTGTTGACATAATAAGTGATTTGTTCCATTATGTAAGCACCTCTTCTGGGTCGGTCAACGTAATCAAACTGGTTGCTTCAATCGCATTGATCTGATTCTGCAAGTTGTCAAATTCAGTGTTCGCAAAAACGAACCCCGCCCTTGCACGGATCAAACGCAATAAAGCACTGTAATCATAATTGTCAATCCCTTGATCGGATTCCGAATTTGGGATTTGGGTCTGGTATCTTAGTGACATTATTTCACCACCTTAAAAGGAAACCCCGTAATCCATCCAGACTACGGGGTTTTTATACTTAATTAAAATGCAATACCATCTTTGCCAAACCCGGCGCACCTTTTGTTTCCAAAATATGCCCAAGTTCATAAAAATGTTTATCCGTTGCAAACGGCGACGTTGGTAATGCTTCGGACTTGATCTGTCCAGAAACATATCCCGTATCCCCCGTAATAAATCCACGCGCTAAAAATGCACGGGTCGGCGCGTTCTGGAAATACGCTTCGGCAATACCAGATACAACAACCCACATCGGCTGACCGTCCGCAACACCCGATTCGTAAATAACGCCGATCGGGTTAGGAACATCAACGACAATGTTACGAGCCGCATTATCGGTCGTATCGCTTGTGGTTACTGCATATCCCTTAACGGAAGCACCACCGGTTTTGTTGATCAACTTAATCGCATAACCACCTTCGGGCGTGATAAAGAAATTAGCTGATGCTTTTGTCACTTCCCAACGTAAATTAGCGGCGTTCCAATATAATAGATCACCACTTGCACGCGTCGGAGCATAAACATCTGTTAACCGCGATAATGCTTGAATGTTGACAACACGAACAGAGAATGTTCCGTTTGATCCATGAGCACTTACAACAATCCCCATCGAGATTTGTTGGCTTGGCGCAGTCGGTTGAACTTTTGTCATTTTGCCAGCCAACGTCGGATGTGCCCACAAAATATCATTATCAACCCAAACTTCGCTAACGGGCGTTCCACTTGTATCAAAACCACGAACCTTACCGACATAAGTACACAAACCGTCGGCGTTGATTGCAATGTGTTCGGTGGCGATACCAAGAATATAAGCACCCAACATTGTTGCCGGATTAAAACGTTTAACGTTGATTTTACCACTATTCCCAATAGTTCCAAAATATGCCACAACATCACCGTCAACAATTTCAACAGAATCAACGTTGCGAATACGGATATATTGTTCAAGACCGATGGATTGCATAACATTTCCACCGTTCATCCCCAAGGTTAATGTGCCTTCGCCCGTATCATATTGAAGTTGACCAGTGGTTATTGCGCCAAGCGTTACAGTAGTGTCAAAACTTAAAACATCAACGTTGGAATTGCTTCCATCCAAATCCATCTTTAGATCAAGCGCACCCTGTTGAAGCGTAGATATTGGCTTGTCTAAGTCGCTTGTATTGTCAACGTTGCCAAGACCAACGTCTGATTTTCCAAGATTGACGTTGGCTGACAGTGCATAACCATTAACCGTTATTGTTTCATCAACCTTTAAATCCAACGCTGTTTGCGTAGCGGTAGAAATTGGTTTGTCAAGATCACTTGTATTATCTGCGTTATCTAAACCAACGTCGGATTTCCCTAAAACAACATCCCCGATGCGGGTGTTGACACTTGTAACCGTACCAACATCGTCTGGTACGACTATCTTATTTAAGTATGCCAAATTTATACCCTCCTTTCTTAATTGGATACATGGTTACAGAAAGTTCGAATAATACTTTGCCGATTGCTAACAATTTTGCTTTCATAATATACCTTTCTGTGACCTTGAGGGTCAGTTAATCCATAACTATCGGATACCCTGTGTTTGAGATATTTCCGATAAAATTGTAGGCGTATGTTTTGCAATTCGCATTTAGACCGATTGCATCTTCATCGGTCGAACAGTTGATTAGGATTGCTTTCCCTGCGACATTTGCTTCAAAATAGTACGTTCCTAACGAGTAGGTAGAATCGACCATATCGCAATCTATACAGATGGAATAGCAACCGCCGACATCGGCTAAAACAGGCCCTTTCGTATTACTTCCCGAACACCCGATTCGAAGCACATTTGCACCTTCGTGAGCGGTTGTTGCATTGTTATTATTATCTGTTCGGTCAAGACCTGCGTTATATCCTTCGACAACGTATTCAAGCACTAAACAATCCCTGCGATTATTCGTTGGAACATTCGTGAAGTGGTAGTTGAATACATCGGCTTTCGCATACCCTCCGAAACAATTGAATAGTTGCACGTTCTTGACATCTTGCGTTTCGAAGGCATTTCCATAATTCGTTGTCAATCTTCCTTGCGAAGCGAACGTACACCCATTTGCGACCACCCGACCGACAACCGTACTTCCTGTTGCGTCACCTTTGATGATGATTCCGCCTAATTCAAAATTGAGAGCGCAGAAGTCGATATTCTCGAAATAGATTCTTGAAGTTCCGAGCAAGGTGACGGTCGGCGTTGTGACTTGCACGCAAGCAGCGATGTTCGTATCGGTCGGAATCAATCCGTCCGATGTATGCACCCATATATAGGTGCTATCGGTGTACCATGAGTTGATGTTCGCTTGACAGTTCGCTAAACTCGATTTATTGTCTAACGGAATGTAAACCCCATTCACATCTTTGCGTCGGAAATCGTAGACCGCATAAACACCTGTTCGTGATGCTTTCCACGTTCCTGTTCCATCTTGTGTCCACGTCAATCCACGTTGCCCCATCGACATGACGATTCTCGTTCCTGCCACGTTATGCACGATGGATATATTCTTGTTGGTAAACGTGATTGCACCTAATTGTTCGTCACGGAAGAATGGAACGGTGCTTGTGACGACGACGCTATACTCTGCATCTGCACCAGCGGCGGCGATGGTACACGCTTTTTGAATCGTCTTATACGGTGTTCCAATCGTTCCATTCCCTGTCGAATCACTTCCACTTGAAACATTGACATAGATTTTCGTGCCTGTTTTCAATGCACCAAAATCCATATCATGTTTGATTACGTTGGAACTATCCCGATAGAAATTACATGGAAGTGTCGGAGTGAAATCGGATGGCTTCTTGAACATCCCATACTCATCAAACCCAAACCGATATTTTTTAGGTTGTTTCAGATTCAATTCCGTTTGTGTTGCAATCGATACGGGTTTATTTGCGTCAGAAGTATTATCTACATTTTCTAATCCAATGTCTGATTTCCCACTTATAACGGATAATTTATTTAAATATGCCACACCTAAGCCACCGTCCCAATCCAGTTAAACGTAATCCCGTTTTCATGGATCCGTGCGCTTTGTACAAAATCAAAAGCAATACCCTGCAATGCTCTCAAATGAATAAACGCGCCACCGTTAATTGAAATCGTACATGCTTGATCGTTCATTAATTCAAAATCCGTTAATCGTTGAGCAGTATTCGGAAGAATTTCCGCGTCTGCAACACTGGTTAAAATCGAGTTAGACCCTACCATGCGTGTTCCTGAGATGTTCATTATGGTTTATACCACCTTCCCCGATTTAAGTCCGGCGACTAACCTTGGGTATCCGCGGGTTCAACACCCGAAATGGATTCGGGGTCTTCCGTTGCTTCTGCGATTTCAACATCGGTCACTTCTAATTTGACCTTTGCTTTTTCTTGATACTTCAAGATGTTCTTATAAATAGCAACGCCGAAGATTGTGATCAGAGCGGCGATACTGGCGGTTTCTGCCAACCCCTCTTTTAACAATCCCGACATTTCGATGACTTGAATAAATCCAACGGCGCTAAACGCATAAAAGAATACGCTCAAAATCCCAAAGATGATTTCGGCTAATCCATTCACAAAGCGTTTACCATCGAAGGTCTGTTTCAATTCAAACAGGTTAACCTTTAAACTAACTAAGAATAAGGCGATAAACGAAGCTGCCAAGACCGCCATCGAAACGATCAACAACGGTGCTTGCGCCAAGAAAGCGTCAATGATTGTGTTAAACATATTTTTGTCCCTCTATTTCTTTTCGTACAATGTTTTCGTAACTGCCGAAAACGACTTAACTTGTGTATCCAAAGCCACGTTTTGTTGCGTTAACGTAGCGATCGAAGCATCTTTTAATGCAATCGCCGAATTCTGTTTCGCAATCGTCGCATTGGCTTCGTCCAACTTTTTCTGCAAGATCTGTTCGGGTGTCAATACATCCACAATGGATACGGATGCGACCATTGCGCTATATCCATAATGTCCATTGATATATACCTTGACCCATTTGAAACCGTCAACGATATTTGTAGACTCTTCTAAAATATCGATCACTTGATTCTTCGGCAATTGTGCAATGACCGGATACATCGTAGATGCTTGTTCGCGCACATTGACAGCAACATCGCCTGTCTTAACCCCTTTATTCGCAACGGTCATCATGGTCGCAGGAACGGTAGCATAAACCCATTTATCTTTATAGGCATACCCCTCATCACTACCCTTAACGATCGCCGTGCCGGGTTTCAAATAGAACGCTTCCCACGCATGAACGCCATTTCTGGGCATCCAAGTGTTGTAAGATGTTTTATACCAACCCGGTGCGACATATTTACCACGTCCAACGCCGAAATGCACATGAACGCCACTTGCGTTTCCTTGCGCACCCTCTTTATACATGTATTCGCCACGTTTAAAGATCTTGCCAACAAAATAACTCATGGCTTTAAAATCGGCGTCATACATATGTGACATCATCCAATAGATGAAATCCGTAAACGCAGGGCCTTTTACTTCATCCAACGATTCAAACCAAACGGTGTTCGCGTTGGATTGCGTTGAATGATAAATGCCAACAACTTTACAATCACACGGTGCGACTATATTACGATCTTTCGCACATGCAAAATCTAGATTCTTTGTCCCTTTGTGCGAGTTCGCAATTTCACTACCCGATACGCAAAGGTGGTATTCGAAAAAATATGGTGTCTGTATCAAAATCATCCCTTCTTTCTTGTTGTTCTTTTAATTCAAAACCGTAACCAATAAAACACTATTTGTATTAAGTTGTGCGGCGGTAGCAGCTTCGCCAGACCATTGGGCGCGGAACTCGCCAGATGTAGCACAATTAAAAATCAACGAGCCATCAATATGATGGGGTGTATTGATAACGTTTACTCCAGAGGTTAATAAAAAACTTCCTGCCAAGTTACTTGCACCAATAGCGTAAATCGGTGCCTTTAACTCTGTCGCTACGGTTGCGGACGAAATTCCACCCTCAAGATAGCCAACGACCGCACCAGTTCCGCTTGGCAAATAAAAACCAAGTTTACCACCGGTGGTAGTTGTATTCGTCTGATATAAGGCGATAATTTCAATCCTATATATTTTCCCTGCCGTAACAGGGAATGCCCAACCCGTAACGTCTTGCAACGTCGTTGTCGAATTTGAAAATGGTGCGGTTAAACGATACATAGCAAACGGGGCAGACCCACCAGAAACTACTAAGTCGCCACCACCTAAGATTGACGAACCATTGATTGTTTTGATATTCGTAGCACTCACTAATGTATCTTGTTTCGACGTCGCCAATCCGCTATATAAAGAGTTGACGGCGTTATCACCAGTATTAGAACCACTAAGCGTTGTAATTCCCAACTTAGTTTTAATGGTCGAAGTGGTTTCGTCCCCACTATTCGCACCCGAAGTATTCCCTATAACAATAAGTTGTGCGTCGGTGACATAACGTTTATTCGCAGAATCTGCAATATCGACAGTCGTCGCATCGGATCCACCAGTAACCAACCCTTTTGAATCATATGTCACCTTGGTTTTGGTTGCACCGGTAATAGCGACATTAGCAGCCACACCTCCCAAGCCACTTAACGTTTGATCGCCCGTATTGGTGCCACTAACTGCGTCTAATGCAGTTTTGTTGCTATGTGCATGTAGCGCAGCTTTTTCTGCATCTGTGACATAATTATCATCTGAACCCATCGCAGGTTGTTTTGCGTTCCACGTTGACTTTTCGGTATCGGTGACCAAACGATGAGTTTCATCATCTGTCAAATCACTAAGTTGATCGGGGATAACCAAATTGTCTAACTTTGTTTTATCGGTATCTAAAAGTAATCCTTTGGTACCATCGAATGATTCTAAATCAACAACCTTTAACACGCCGTTCCATTGTAACGCCGCGGCATCTGACCGATTTGCGTCGTCAGTCCCGTTTCCAATAATCCAAACATAATCAGTTGGACTATGCGAACTAGCCGACCCGTTGGCAATATTATATTGACCCCCAGCATGTTGGTTTTCACCTTGTGCTATCGTACCCTCGCCCTCGGCATGAGATTGTTGTCCATACGCAACCGTATCAAGACCCTCTGCATGCGATTGTACGCCTTGGGCGTATGTGCTAGCGCCCTCAGCGTGGGCATTATTTGCAGAGGCATCGGTTCCATAGCCTTCCGCATGCGCGGCGGTGCCAGATGCGAACGTCAATGTTCCTTCGGCATGCGCGGCGTATCCAAAAGAACTCGTATGATCCCCTTCGGAATGAGACGCAATATTCGTAGCCCTAGTTTGCATCCCTTCTGAATGAGAATACGCACCCTCTGCTTTATTGTTAAACCCAGATGCAAATGCATTTAATCCAGAAACGATATTTAAATCACCAGTCGCGAAAGAGTCACTGCCAGATAGTTCATTATTAATCCCTATAGCAGCAGCCCTTGTACCCGAAATAGATCCACCCGTCTGGAGCGAAATAAATGAGTCCAAATCAGACACATCTGCCTTCCCTGTTTGCAAATCACTGATTGCGGACTGTAACGCACTATCATCATAATCGCCACCACCGGCATTGCCAGAAGGGTGGTCTCTCATCCATTCAACCAACGTCTTAAGTTCGTTAATGGTGGCATTAAGATCAAGTGGTTTAGCGCTCGCAGGAATTTCTTCAAGTTGATTATTGGCTCTTTGCCCACTTTGATAGTTTTTTAATACATGCACGAAGTCACCCCCTCACATAAAATAGATATTTTATCATATTATGGTTTCCAACGACCTACGGCCAGAACGTGAGTTGTACAAGCAACCCTTGCGCCACTTGCATTAAGAACATTTAATACAAGTTCTGTAAATGTTCTTGAATAAATCTGACCCACTAAAACCCCGATCGTTGGTGATTCTGCGGTAACTTGGGCAAATACAAATGTTTGGAACGTTTGTGGATAAGTCCACGTTGTGTTGGCTGAACTACTTGAAGAAAGTGCGTGTGAACATATCATCGTGCCATCTGGGAACTTGGTGTATTGTCCGTTGGCATTTGATCCAACCACAATGCCAAAGTTTGCATCATAATACGCAACTTCTTTCCAACCACCGGCGCTAACAACAATACCCCCTGCAACCGTGCCATTCCTTATATATGTTTTAAAATTCGCAAAATCATAATATGTCTGGGAAATCGTATCGCCCCCAGCTTGTAAAACCAACAATTGCCCATAATCAGACGCCCCGGCAGGCAAACCTGTAACCGCATCGACGCGATACATACCACTAACAATAACGGTATTAAGGTTAACACCAGCAACAGCCGCGGTCTTGCTAACACTATCAAATATACCCTGTTCAATCTTGTTTAAATTCGTCGCGTTAAGCGCCGGGGCTGTTCCATTCACCCACGTTGTTTTTGTGTAAGCCAAACTGATCGCCCCTTTCTATTTGTGCGCAATCCACCCTTGTGAAATGTCGCCATATTTATACAATAAGTAAACTTTCTGACCGGGCAACAACGTTGCGCCTGTACGATTTGTATAATTGACCGTACTTGCGTTCGTAAAATCCGGCGGCAAATACAACGTCGCCGTACCTAGCCCAACGTTATAGGTCGCAACCGTACACGCCATGGTACACATGACTTGTTGATCGCGCAACACATTACGCAAAACTTTTTCAACAATTGTAATGATCATCGAATATAACCCAACCGCACTCTTCTCTTCGTTTTTCTTCATAAATTCCTCCTTACATCAACCCCGTAACCTTAACCAAAGCAATGTTCGATTGGACATTCGTACCAATCGGTAACGTGATTCCCTTAACTAAATAAGGGGAAAGATTGTCCCCCGTCGTCGGATCGGTAACGGACAATGTATCGTTTACATCAACATGGTACAATGCCAAAGTGGTGGCAGAAACGCTCGATTGACGTGCTTTCACATTCTTTAATTCCCAGTTTGCCCGAACCGTCGCCAAATCATCCGTCGTAATCCCCTTGGTGTAATCGGTTACGACATACAATTTCTTAACGCCGTAATTCTGATAACTATTCGGGTCTAACGGATCATTGTTAATGGCTTCGGCGATAATAGGCGTACTTGAATCTTGAATGTTATCTGCACGAACTTGAACGGCGTTATAAATCTTATCAAAAGACAATTCTTTCGAAACGCCAAGATAATTATAATCTAAGTAATTCAAATCAAATACCGGTGCCTTGATATTGTCATATTCAAACGGACGCATCACAAATCGCCCCTCGGAATCGTAATAAACATAGCAACTCATATTGTAAGCAATTTCCAACAACAAATCTGCAACCGTTTCGCCAGCTTGTTTAGTAATGTCGTAGGTAATAGTTGCGCCTACTAAACTTTCGTGGATCAAAGGAAGTACAGGGTCGCGAACAATATCAAAATTAAGGATTGAATGAATCAACCCGACAATTTCACTTCCGACGGGGGCAGTATACGTCCCGTCCAAAACCCCACCGTTTTTACCATTCAACATCGACCATTTATCCGTACCCGAAACCGTAACTTTACGGTCTGAATACTGACTTACCAAAACGGGGTTATCAAACACATAGACGCCCTGCGTAAACCACTTAATTTTAGATCCAACGGCGTAACCTAGTGATAATCTAAATTTATTCCCAATACTGATATTCGTAAAAAACGACGTATATTCTCGCAACGCATTGATCAACGAAAAGTTACATGTACGACGAACCCCTTCTTGCAATTGATTACTTGTCGATCCATCGGCATTTTGCACATCGGAAATCAACGTATCATAAATAGTTTCGTCTTCAAGACGCAACAAATCAATCTTGAAAAACGCTTGCCGAACGTTTGTCTTCAAATAGTTTACATAAGAAGTAAACGATGGCGTCTGCGCATCCCAACGAGAATTTAGTCCAGAACCAACGCTAATCGTCATATATTGTGGAACAACAACCAAATTGTCTTCTTGTGGATAAAGAACGTTCGATGGATATAAAGTTGGAAGAGGAACTAGACCCTCAACGTAAATGCCGGGAACAACTGGATAAGGCATAATATGACCCCCTTAAATAAAGTTCCCACTAAACGTGAGAAACCCAGTGCCGAATATGACACTCATCGTATCGTCATCCAAATAAATATCCTCATCGAAATCAATATCCACCACATACGGATCAATAACGTCCGTATCGGCTGTCAAATAAACACGCACATATCTGGCAGTCCCCGTTACATTGAGCCAAGTAGCATAATTTTGGTCGCCAACAATCGGGGTCATAACAAAGGCTCCCATTGTATTTTCTTTAACTTCCGTCGTAACTTGAACAAAAGTAGTCCCGGAAACGGGGATCAACGTAGGGCTTAACAATTCAACCCTTACCGATCCTGCTAAATACGGTAAAATATAACCAAACCCATAAAGAGGGTTTAGGACGCGATAAAGTAAATCGGAATATATTTCATTCCTTGCCATAAACCCTCCTTAAATGTAGTTTGAACTCTCAAAAGATATAAACCCAACATTCGTAAAATCTAATACAACATCGCCATCTACCAGATAAGATTCGCCAAAATCAATAAGTGCGCAATTGATTTCGGTGGTGCTTGGCAAGACCTGTTTAATTAAAACCCTGCCAACGCTTGCGCCACCAACGCCAACCCATGTCAACGTAAGCGGAGAAACCACCATGTCAAAACTGGTTGCACCTTTTGTCAAAGACGTAGCCTCAAAACTAATAGGCGAACCAACGTTTGCGCCCGCACTTGTTTGTAGGTACGCCTTGTACTGCCCATTTTGAGCATTATATGGATCCACCAATGGCAACTTTACCATTTTTACTTCCGGTTCGGATGGGTACATATTTAACACTTCGTCTAAATATGTTTTGTAAATCCTTGATGTAAGTGTCACACTATCACCTACTCAATAATATCGTCGCGTTGTTCCCACTGGAAAGAACACAAATAGGGTTGCGAGGATATTCCATTATGCAGCGGCAATTCTTTAAACCCAGATGTGAATACTGGGAAGATCCTTGTGGGTGTACGACGATCCTTAACCAACTTTCGACTCGTATTGCTAGGAGATACCAAGTTGGCAATTTCACGCAACAAGCCATTGGTATTGGTGAAGTCATCGTGTAAATTATCCACGCTGATCAACCCAAGACCACTCGACGAAGATGAACGCAAATTACCAACGCTATATGCGTTATAACGCAAATTTGTCTTATATTTTGTGAAATCATCCTCTTGCGTAGTTTCGCCACCCTCAAACTGAACGTCGAACAAATATGATTTATCCGCATCCAAATCAATCAAGAACCAGCCATAATAAATAGCATCAATATAATTTGTTACAACACTATTACCGGCCACAAAATCACCAGACCAAACATAACCAGTTGTGACATACCCAGAAAAGCCAATCTTATAACGATAACTTTTACTGGATTGAACCATATAATCATGGTATAAAACCGTCGCCGCAGGCAACAAAGCAATAACCTCATAGGACGCTTCGCCATATGTTTGACGGTACAAGATAATGTTGGTTACGTTTAATGTATCATAGGGAACCATATCGCCGATCAACATCTGAACGGGCGTCAATCCAATGACCACATTCATGCGTCCATTATCGCAATCGTTCGTAGCAGTAACCGCATAAGACTCTTCGGGGATAGGGATTGGATAAGTTACATTCAATACCACCAATCCAGTGTCTACATACTGATCCAAAACGCTCCAACCGGTAAACCGCACCTTAAAACTCTCGCCATGCGCTAAGTTTTCCATGGTGTAATTTGCATAAGATGAAAACGTTTCAGAAGTTTGCAATAATAGATTTTCTGCCGAATCGTACAAATAGAATGTATATCGATTTAACGGGTACCCATTCGGATGAAAATAAGTCGGAACGATGTCCTGCGTTGCCGAAGTAGCAGTCACTAACGCCAACGTAAGCGTAGGTGTCCCGGCTGTACGGAACGGAACCTGTTCAGAAAAAACCATGGCTTTGACAGTCGTGGTGCCTGTAGTAGATGCCACAATGCGATCAACAACCAAACCGTTTCTTGCGGCTTCAATCGTGTTAAAGGCATAATAGTCGCCGGGGTTCCCAGTAGGAACCAAATAAAAATCTTGGATCCCACCAAAAATCGTAGCGCTACTCATAAACACATATTCCGCTAATGAATAGTTCGCGTTGGCGATTGTAATAATGTCGCTTGTAGCAGTCGATGACAACGTATACCCTTGACCTAAACACTGAATCGAATACGACATTTGTGAATTTTCAATGCCATAGGTCGTCCAGAAAGAAGCGGGCATCGTATAACTAATTGTCTGTCCGTTATACTTTACAGGCGAAACTGTCACGGGGACTGTCGCAATGGGCACCCCCGTGAACAGATCGAAAAAATTGATATTGTATGCCGATAAAACTTCGCCATTAAAAACGAATTGGAAAGCATTGTCAATCGTAGGATCAATGGCTTCATTTTGTGGGGTCATCGTCACACGATTGGGTTTATACATTTTCATACATCCACCTACTTTCCAGAACGGGCAAGCGCAGTCGCCCTTGAGATAATCGCTTCTAAACTATCGCCATCTTCGCCATTAACGATGATGTCGCCATAAATGTTATATGCCATACCACTACTGCCGGTTCCCATACGGGAAGAAGGCTTGCCACCCATCTTGCTTAACATATTACGCAATACACGGGTTTCTGTGGAATTTGAAACATATTCCTCGTTGTTTTGTGAACCATGCAACATTGCAGGCCCAGTAAAATCAACCAATCCACCGTCCGAATAACCACGAAGATTACGGATTTGCGCGTCATACCCCGCAGATGTATCTTCTTTTCTGCGTTCCAAAGCGTCAATCTGATCTTGGATTGCTTTTTCTGCCATACGTTCACGAACATCTTTAAGGTTTTCTTCGGCACCCTGTACGGCGCCAGCGTCCGAAACCCATTGCCAGCCCGTACTTGTGTAGACACGGGTATTCCGCTGATTACGGGCACGTTCAAGATCATCTAACGCCTTTTGCAAGTCAATCTGATTTTGTGTTTCTTCGTTTTGCGATTTCAACAAATCAAGTTGGCGTTGTAACCCGTTAATTTGGGCGTCAATCGCACTTAATGCGGCGTCTTTTTGTTTTTCAAGAAGATCAATCTGTCTTTGAACAGCATCAGAAAGTCCACCGGTTGAAGTAGACGCAGAGTTTGTAGCGTTCGTATAAGAAGACAACGTTCCCGGTATAGCAGACATGATTGTTTTATACGAATTCAACGCCGCAGTCATCTGATCAACGGTTTTCTTTGCGTTAGAATAAGCAATACCATAAGCATATCCGGAACCTAACAGTTGACCCTTCGCCATCATAACCGTAATGGTATTCATAATGGTTTTTGCTTGGGCAATTTCTGCTTCAATTTCGGCTTTGGTTAATTTTAAACCATTGACCGTAGCAGTGCGCTTAGCATTGTAATATGCTTCGGCTGCTTTGGCATTGAGTTTATAAACGCCATTTTCAACGTAAAGAAGATCAATTAGGTCGCTTCCACTTTCCATCAAGCCCAAAACGGTTTCGATAGAAATTTGACCATTATCCGACATTTCTTTATAGAGACTGGAAACGCCTGCTACACCAGCTTTAAGACCAGACATTGCAGACGCTAACTTTTCGTAAGCGCCAGCCTCTTTAGATGCTTTTTCGTAAACAATCTCTGAATTCTCAGCCAAATAAGCATCAACATTCTTTAGGTATTCAAGTTCAATTTGTTGAAGTTCAACGCCAGCTTTTCGCGCATCATTAAGATCTTGATACGCATCAAGGTATATTTCAAGGTTTTCCGGCTTTTCAATGCCCGGAAGAGATGTATCAAGAACCTTGCCACCAACGGAACCGTCATTATACGCGAACTTACCCTCTGGCATGCCACCATAAAAAGCACTAACTAATCCACTCGCAGCATTTCCACCAAACTTCTTCTTATAAAGGCGTTCTTGTTCAATGCGCAATAATTCTTCCTGCGCTTGAATTTCAAGATTGAGCATATTAAGACGTTTCATTTCGTCAGAAGTCAATTCGTCTTGTGCACGAAGTTTTTCATATTCATCACGCAACGAAGAAACACGCGCCGTTAAATCATCAACGTTGTCGCTAACGTCTTTAATACTTTCAAATAAACGATCGAACCATTCAACATTATTGCGCAACCAATCGAACAATTGTGGCAATAATGTAAGTAACAACAAAATACCGCCAGTAGCCAATGCACTCATTGCAATTTTAGCAGTAGTGGCAGATCCGGTCAATGTAATCAACCCGTCTGACGCGGATATAAAGGCTCCTTCCAATCTTGGGAACAACATTACCAAACCATTGATAATGGTATCGCCAACGCCCAACGCTAATTGTGTTACCGCCCATTCCTTTTTAAATGCGCCCAACAACATAATCGCCGCCGGAACAACAACCGTCCAACCACCAAGAGCAGAAGCAAAATTAGCAATGCCACTTGTTAGATCGACAACGAATTTCAAAAAAGACGAATCCAACATTGTTGAATATAATTTTTCTAAATTAGCCTGCAATTGGGCAGACTTACCGGCGAACGAATCCGTATATTCAGCCATACGTTTTGCAGAAAGCCCCGCCGATTCTTCGGCTTCGGTCGTCAAACGAATAACTTCGTCGTAATTCTGAAAAGCCGTGACCAGTAAATTTCTTTGCCGGGTTCCAGCCAACGCCGTAGCGATAGCAGACTGTTCAAGTTCGGTGAACGTTGACCAACTTTTGCCAACATCATCCAAAACATCTTGAAAGTCTCTGAATTCATCTTGGTTTTCGCGAAGTTTAATTCCGACTTTGCCCAAAACAGCTTCAACATCATTGATGGCGCTTCCGTCATCATCAATAAACTTACCGACTTTAACATTGCCAAGACGCGAAAATACGCTCTTAAATCCTTGACCAACTGTTTCGGCGCTTAATCTTGTAACGCTTGAAACGGTGCCGATTAAACCAACCAGACGATCAAGGCTAACACCGGAAATATTCGCGACCGAAGATACATAGGATATGGCAGTAGCCAATTCCTGCGCACTCGTGGCAGCTTTATTATCAACGGCGATCAACTTATCGACAACACTTGCAGCTTCGCTTGCCGCCAACTTATATCCATTCAACGACGCAATCAACGCCTGCGTGGATTCACTTGCGGACATCCCCGAAAGTTTACTTAAAGTCAAACTTTGACGCGTTAATTCCAATGCTTCTTCGGCGGTCTTACCGGCTCTGATCCATTCTTCGGCGCCTTCTGCGACTTGAATTGTAGTCGCACCAATTTCACGACCTAATTCATTGTACTGCTTAGTTAGCGCACGGGCAGAATCTTCGCTCATACCGGTAATAATTTGTAAGTTAGTAACCGCTTTATCTAAATCCTCAACATACTTAATCGCCGCACGAATCTGACGTAACGTTTGCATAATAACCGTTGCGGCAATTGTCCATTCGGCAAACTTAGCAATATTGTTTTTAAGAATATCACCAAGACCCTTAAACGAGCGCGAACTCTTGGGAACCTCAATATTAAGTTTGGCGGTATCTTCAAGAATCTTTCTTTGTTTTTCATCATACTTCCCGGTCGCCTGATCTACATCGGTAATGACAGCGCCATACCGACGATAACCAGAAAATACTTCGTTAAAATAAGATGCGCTTTTGGCGGCAGTCCCACGACTTGCTTCTGGATCTGTATAGCCAAAGAATCGGTCATTTGCAGACATATTTTCTACATCTGTTTTTCTCGCCTCGGCCATCTTCAAAGAATTCATTACGCCAACAAGTTGTTGCAGTTTTGATTTTTCTAATTCGTGTTGCTGGTTAATTTTACCTAACGCAGCTTCACGTTCAGACAGATTTTTCTTGTACCAATCGGCATGGGTTTTCTGCGTAGCATTTAATCGTGCTTCGTCATATTCACGTTTGAGAACCGTCTTTTGAATCGCCGCCGAAATTTCTTCGTTATACTTAACGATTTTCTGCTTGCCTTGTTCGGTAGCCGTTCCACCCAACTCAACATCAAGTTTGATTTTAGGTTTACTCTTAGCGGCAATCGCATTAAGTTGGCTTTGTATATCACTTGCGTTGATCAGTGCGCCAACGCCAATTTTATAATTTGCAGTCTTAGCCATATTAACCTCCTTTCCGGTGGTTATTTATTCTTTTCTACATAATCTTTCAATTTATCCAAGCCCTTCCAATTGCGTTCATCATCTGATATATCCGAATAGATCTTCGCCATTTCGGAAGATGCCCAACCATTCACGGAAACTACGAAATCAACTTCCATACCCAGTCGCAACATATGCGTTACGATATAGTGTCGCAATGAGTGAGCGTAGAACGGAACACCTAAAACGGTATCCCAGTCATCATACCAACCACGGGCAACGCCATCTGTCGGTATATCGCCATTCCGGTCAATAAAGATATAGTCGTGTGACTTACCTTTTTCTTCCATGATCTTGGCGCGTTCCTCTAACCACAAATGGTAGTAAGGTAAAAAGTCGTCCTTCAAGATGTACTTATACAACATCTTACCCTCTTTGGTACGACCCTTAGTTTTAATCATATTTTTAGTTTTTAGAAATAACCCATTGAACGCCGTATTTTCTTCGTCAATATCCGACATCCTAAATCGTAGGATTTCACTGATACGGGCACCACTACATATTCCCAACATTAAAAAGCACAAACCTTGATAACGTTTATGTTCCAACAAGAACTGCTTGAGGTTTTCAATCTGTTCCTCAGACAAAATCGTTTTCTCACGCGCCGCTACTTTGGGCATGGGTTCGATGGTTTTCAAAATAATATTACGGAATTGCGGATAGTCATCGTCGTAATAGTTTTCAATAAAGTTTGAAAAACTTGACAGACACGCCCGCATACGTCCAAACCTTGCAGACTTCCACTGTAGTTTTTCAGTGGCATAAGCAAAAAAGTCCGCTAACTCTATTTTCCTTATGTCAACAAAAAACTTGTTATCGTTTTCCAACAAGTTCCAACAAAAGAAAATATCAAGATCGGACGAATAGCTGGTGGTCGTTGTGGCAGAACTCGTTGTTGATTTGATCCGAATGAACGAATCCTGCAATTTCTTATTTTTTGGATTGACTTTTCCCAACAACTCGTCCGTGACAATAATTTTCTTAAATGTTTTCCTTGGCATAGTTACCTCGTTCTACGATCGTCCGACACGCTTCCGCGACATCGTAACGATAATGTGATACTAATTTTCTACTAGCAATTTCTAATCCACCGTTATCAATTATATCCTGTTCGTTAATGGATTGCTTTTCAGTCTGATCCATAAATTTGCGCAATGACGTTGCAAATAAAAGATATGTTTTATGGCGTTCCCGAAAGTTGAAAACAAACATGGGATAAACCCCTTGATGATTTGCTTGGTCACACAACCCTTTAATCTGATGAAACTTAATCATAGCCTGTTTTTTAGGCTCTCTGGCGAATGAAAAAGAAGTTCCCTTACTAGACTTTAACTCCAATAAAAAAATGCTCTGGTACGCGTACAGAACGGCGTCACAAATCTGATGCGACGTAAACCGTGTCTGGTCGTTACCGGCACCAAACCCTGCACTATCCTTTAAACGCAAATAAAAAAAGCCCTCGACAGACTTTCCAAAATCTTGCTCAAATGTTTTACCCGGATTCATTCTTATCCCCCTTTACCACGGAAATTCTTCCTGCTCATCTTCGGCGTTCGATCCAACACTTTCGCCATTCTTAATTACTTGTATGCCATATTTAGAAAATACCTCTTTGACAATCTTATCAAAGTTGGCATCCATTTCTTGAATGGTCTGCTTATACATCGCAACCGAAGCCGGTCTACCCGTAGGCGAATCGCCAGTTTCGATCCATTCAAATATGAGCGCACTAATCGGTACCCCTCGATACGTTGTAGATCCACCCATCATACGAGAACCCAACTTACCTTGACTCATAGGTGGCTTTGACGGCAGCTTCTCTGGATCGGCAAAGATTTCAAAACCCGTACTATCATCGTTAGGTTCAATCGAAATTGATTCCCAGAAGTCATGCGTCCGATCATAGAACCGGCTTTGTGGTTTCATATAAATGCCAATATCAATAAATTCGCGCAAATACGCTTGGACTTTAACGGAAACGTCGTATGTGACTTTTTGCATCAACATTTCCAAAGCAAATTTCAGTTCAGCATCATTGTTACATACTGGCGCCATTAAAATCACCTCGCTTTATAGATAGGGTTCAAACATCGCAACGATTTGTTCTTCACGTTGAAACCCGAATTTACGACCTCTTTCAATATCATCTACCACAACAATAAAACACGGAACGCTGCGAACGTCAAAGTTCGGGTAGGATCCGTCATTCTCTTTTTCTGCATCAATACGAACCACTTTGACACGCCCATACTTGGCTTCGATCTTGGCAAGCGTAGGTTCCATCATCCGACATGGAGCGCACCATTTCGTAAATACGTCATACAATACAATTTCACTATTGTTCATAATTTTACCTTTCAAGCATAAAAAAAGACACCCACATAACAACGTGAGTGTCTTTTCAATTTAGCGATTTAATACGAAGAACGCAATGGCGTCCCACGACTTAGCAATCCCTATTTCCCCAAAGTCCCCAGTGTAGTAGTTGTCCCTATCCTCATCATAAACCGGATAAGTTTCACCCTTAGCATAAACAAGATTGTCACCATCTTTAATATCGATTCTGAATATCAATGTTTTCATCCCAAGTTCCTCCGTTGTTTTGTTGCTAATCCTGTTTGTGGCTTATTTACAGACCTCTACAGCGTGATTTGATGCAAACCCATATAAGAACACCTGTAAACATTTACGCGTGTCCTACACAACTTAATACCAACCCCAAACGGGATGTTCACGTTTGTATTTAGCTGTCTTGCCATTGTAATCAACACCACTTCTACGAATCCTACGACTGGCGCGTTTCTTAGCAAAACGTGCGTTTACCGGATTGATCCCAACACGAATATAACGTTGTTTGGATTCATCGTAATAGGCGCCCTTGTAGAAACGACGACTTTCTTTGCTTAATTTGCGAAGACGAATTTGATCTTCATTCATGTAACACACCTCCAAGTGTATTACAACATATTATCTCCCATTATTGCCCCCATTGGTTTTCTGGAAGATACGATAAATCAATACCATATTCTTCCTTAATAGATTCTAAATAACGTTTGCAAGGTTGTTGATTTGTCGCTTTAGCGCTAAATATAACAACACCATCGTGCCCATATTTCTCATAAAAAGTATACAACTCTTCAATCTGATCAACCGAATCTAATTCAAAAGCATCCGCGCAAGGAAGATCGCCGGTGAATATACCGTTTGTATTTACGCAAATCTCAAGACCACCACCAACAAATAGCGTCAACTCGTTTAGCAAAATAGCCATGGCGCCCTCGTCGTGAAGAACATCGTGTTCAACGCCGTCTAACTCATAATAAACATGCGTCAAAACTTCAATGTTCTCTTTTTTACTTATGATCATTCCCGTGTTCCTCCTTATAAAATGCCGATTTTATGTGAAATCCAAAGCAGATAGAAATAACGAACCGACGGCAAATGCACATAATGTTGTTTATATGCGATTGCCGTGACCCTACCTTGAAGGCAACATACAAATTAAATATCTCTAGGCAAGGATTTGCACCCTGCATATTTCGGCTATTCCTCTTCGCAACCCTCTGAGTGATGCTACTTTCCACGGTGGTAACCTTACTTTCAGCCATTGCTGTGCGTCTACCTATTCCGCCACTAGAGAAATTATCTATTTGGCATTGGTTAGTTTATGTCAGTGTCCGTCACTGCCAAGTAGCCAACTTGGTTCGTAATATTGGTAAGTTTACGTCATACCGACCGATGCGCCCCTACGTCGCACAATACCAACCAGTTTCTGTCAAGGTGACTTGTCAGCCCACAAGTCTGACGTCGGTTTCGGATTTACATGCTAACCACAACTAACGGCTTGACCGTTATGAATAAATTAAAAATCTCTCGGCAGGGAATCGAACCCTACACGGTGTGATAAGCACCTATGGCTTGGGATTATCAGTTCCACAACATTCGCCACGCGTCTACGCCTTTTCGCCACGAGAGATTGTTGGCACAACCTGTGCCATGTATAAAACTTAAGTGGGCATGGTGGGATTTGAACCCACAAATGTCGTTATTACGGAATCCCCCGTTGGCTCGCACCGATTTTACGCTACGAGTTGTTCAACTGATTATTCGCCCATTACCGATCGTTCCTCTTCGCGAGGACGCGTGTGCCGTTCGCCACACACCCGTAAGTGAAGGTTTTACGGTAAACCTACAACCGTTCCACAAGGTAGCGAAATTCCTTGTAAGATATGTTGACCCCGCACGGGTTAACAACAAATAAAATTGGTATTTTATCGCCTAACCATTATTGATTTGCGCTTTTCTCTAAAATCAGACAGGCTGCAATCAGCAATGACCGTAATGATAAGTAATGTTTTGTGCGGTATCATTCTGGCAACCACCTCAACCCTAGATTTGCCCAAATAAATATGATAAATAGAATCTCTGTCTAAATACAATTCTTTTGAATTGTTGATTCTTAAAAGTAAGTTCTTAAAACCAACTCTTTCTTGAAGACGAATTTTAGAGTGTTCAGTAAAGATTAAATCATCACACAAACTATAATTACACACATTAAATCCCCTTTGATATAAATAATTGGTGCCGACTAGAGGAATCGAACCCCTACATTCGCCTTACAAGAGCGAACCCCTACCATTAGAGTTAAGTCGGCATGGTTGCGAGAGAATGGATTTGAACCATTGACCTCTTGGGTATGAACCAAGCGAACTGACCACTGTTCTACTCCACGATAAATCACCCCGATGGTTGGCGTTCGGGATCACACGCGATTGAGCCTACAACTCAAATTTAACGATAAGTAGGTAACGGGCGATAAAAAGGTCGCCACCTCGTTATATTTACGAGATTTTGCGAAAATTGTGACGATATTACTATCGGATCAATATCCCAAAATCCCATACAACGCACAAGTTATAAAAAATTAAAATATGTAAAATAGGGGTACCCTTGACGGGTTGGCTATGTCCCCGTATCTCTTTAAAGACCACCCAACGGCACGTCAAGTGGTGTGATAGCTGCCTCGTCTATCCTCAAGGGTTGTTTGGAAAAATAGCGCAGACATGTGCCTGTCCCCACTTGCAAAAGTACATACACTTTTGGGACTCTGGAAGTTTAAGGTCATTCCGGCGTAAGACCAACATCATTTGTTAAAAATTCTATCCAAGAACTTGTGAATTACATATCTAATCCTTACATTTAGATATGCTATGCGGAATCTTAGATCTTTCTTATTGTCACGAATTATTTCACTAACGTTTATTTTTTCAAATGGCATACTTACTTCTTCTTATTGTTGCTTTTAATCTTGTTGCCGTTAATGTTCACATGATC
>Ga0075012_10000145_pt1 | contig 70885 bp, 71 predicted proteins | sample All_14_2_FD_71474 | JGI IMG/M metagenome (GOLD analysis project Ga0075012, IMG submission 71474) | Freshwater microbial communities in response to fracking from Pennsylvania, USA - Allegheny Zone_MetaG_DW_15 | ecosystem: Environmental > Aquatic > Deep subsurface > Groundwater > Drilled... | reverse complement strand
GTTTCGAGCAAATCCGTGTCGAACGACTTGGGCTTGCCCTGCCGGAGCCCGAACACGTAGCCGGTGACGACAACGAGCGGGACCGCACCAGCGCCGACGCTCAACGTCGGCGCGTGATGGCGCGAAAGCAGGAGGGTAAGCCCGATGCTGATTAGGAGAGCCGCGAGCAGGAACAGAATGTTCGCGCCTTCGATGCCCCAAATCTTGCCGTCGCTGTCGTCTCCGGCGTGCGTGTGGACGATGTGCATTATCGGGAAATTCCGATGGTGGGCATTCCGCCCGCGTTGAAGAGGGCTTCGGCGATAACCACGGCAAGTCCGAGAAGCAGGCCGCCGACGATGGACATTTTGCCCTGGTCGGCGTTGCCGCTACGGATTTGCCAGCCGCCATGCGCGATGACGACAACGGCAATGATGAAAAGAAAACGGGCAATGATTCCGAGACCTTCGGACATCGCACCGTCGAGGGACGCTTGAGCGAGGATAAGATTATTCATACGGCGGAAACGATAGAGGCAAAATTGAGAACCCCTGCCCCGAGTTCGGGGCAAAAAAGCAACCCGGCAATGAGGCATCCGAAGCGGGACTCCTTGGCCTCGCAGATGGCGTGATAGAGATGGCGTGCGCCGAGAATTTTTGGAGGGAAAAGCTGGCTCAAGTCCACGCGGAGACCCCGTGAGATAAAGAGCAAGTCGTCATCGGAAACCCACACTTCGCGGGATTCGATTTTTGCCACCTTCTTCCGGGTGGCGGCTTCCATTCCGAGGAGCTGGAGCTTGATCGCAAAGCAATTTTGCGACCAGCCCATAGCGTTACGCAGCCGCCGAATTTGCGGCCCGATGATGTTCAGGTTTCGCTTCATACCCGCACGAAAGCGCGGAAAAACCGTGCTTCCGGTGGGAGTGACGAACGGAACCTATTTTGTGACGAGAAGACCCCTGCGAGGTCGAAAGATCACGAAGGCGAAATATTTGCTACTCCCTTACGCAGACGGCGTGAAGGAAGGCGGGAGAGTTCAATGGTGCCCCTTCCGCCAACAAAAGAAATCTTCGTGTGATGGTGCGGCAAGGGCACAATTGCCTCCACCGCATAGAGGTTTACGAGTGTAGAGCGGTTCACTCGGAGAAAGTATTTCTCCGGAAGAAGGCGTTTCCATTCCGACATCGTGCGACGAACAAGCATTGAATCGTGATTCGTCATGTGAACCCGGCAGTAATTCTCTTCCGCTTCGATGTGGGTGATGTCGGTGGCGAGGACAACACGCACTTCTAAATCGGAATAAAGAAAAACTCGGTCGTCGTGGGCAAAAGGTTTTGCCTTTCGTGGAGTTCGACTGTCGAGCCGTGAAAGCGCGAGTGCCAGCCGATCTGCGCTGATGGGTTTGAGGAGAAAATCGGCGGCGTTCACTTCAAACGCTTTCACGGCAAATGTATCGAAAGCCGTGGCGAAAATAATATCGGGTGCAGGTCGGAGTTCTGGCAAGAGTGAGAATCCGTCACGTTTCGGCATCTGCACATCGAGAAAAACCAAATCCGGTTTCAGTGTGTTGAATTTTGCGATGGCTTCGGTGACGTTCTCGGCTTCGCCGACAACCTCCACCTCGGGGTGACACTTTAACAAACCGCGCAAAAACTCCCGCGCGTCTTCCTCATCTTCGACGATCAATGCACGACGTTTCATAAGATTGGCAGATGAATGGTAATCGTCACCCAGCCGGAGGCAGGGGCGATGTCGAGCCGTTGCTGGCCAGGATAAAGCAGAGCCAGCCGGTGGCGTAGATTTTCGAGACCAATATGGCTCGTCTTCCCGCGAGGTGCCGGTTCCAGCCAGTTCCCCGTATTTGCCACGACGATCTTCAAGGCGGCGGCCTGCCGAGTAACAAGAACACGGAGCCGCAACGGGAAGGCTGAGGTCTCCTGCCCGTATTTGATCGCGTTTTCCACCAGCGGTTGAAGAACGATGCCGGGAGTCGGGATACCTCGGGCCTCGGCGTCGATGTGGCACTCATATTCCAGCTTGTCGCGAAATCGTGCCTTCTCGACTTGCAAATAATTTTGCACCGCGTCGAACTCGCGTCCCAACGGGATAAAATCGTCGCGAACGTGGTCAAGAGAGAAGCGCAAGAAGTCTGCCAGTGATTCCACCGTCGAGCCGAGTTGCGCGTTGGCTTTCTCCACGCCGTTGCGAATGGTATTGAGCGCGTTGAACAAAAAATGAGGATTCATCTGCGCCCGCAGCATTAGTAACTGCGCCTGCCGTTTTTCGGATTCGATGAGGGTCAGGCGTAACTCCTGTTCCTTGCTGGCGAGCGCATGACGGATTCCGAAATAAAGAAAGCTCCAGCCGAAAAGGATTCCCGTTCGCTCGTAGAAGGCGTTCAACCGGGCCGGATACATATAAAAAATTTCCGGCTTATCCGGGGCGAGACCGAAAAGCTGATATGCGAGAGCGTATTGAATCCCTCCTGCCGCCATGCAGGCGACCGATATGATCGCCACCATGCGGAGGGCATTATCCGACCAAAATTTGCGGTAGATGGATCGGAGACCGAGCGTAATCAAAAATCCCCCGCCGTCACGGGCGGCGGACAACAGCAGCGCACCCCGAATACTGCCAGCCATCGCGTATTTCAGCGGAAAGGCGGCAATGAAGAAAACGAACCAGCCTGTGAGTTGGAACTTCCAAAATAAGGACAGCCTATGGTTCCAACTTTTCATGGGGCGGGTTATGCGGGCATTTCCGATTCGCCCGCGAAACGGCATGCACCATGAAGACGCATGCGCTCGCAGCGGAACCGAATTTCACCGGCCACCTCGGCGGCTCTAATGCCGATCTTTTCGCCCAGCTTACGCAGGGTGACGCTGATTTCATCCGTGGGAAACGGGTGAATGGTGGAACAGTCCTCACATATCCAAAGGACCGTTTTGGACTCATCGGCTCGTTGAAAAACACGGGCTCCGTTGTTTAGAAGAATCTCCCGAAAGATCTTTTGGTCACACAGGAGCCTGAGCGTGCGATAAATGGTCGCCCGTCCAATCGTTGGCTGACGGCGGCGGGTCAACGCATGAAGTTCTTCAGCGGAAAAGACCCCGGTGGCGGCCAGCGCCGCCTCAACGACAGCGCGGCGCACCGGGCGCTTTCCGATGAATCGCTCAAGCTCCGGTAACATCCGAGTGGTCAATGCCCGTGTCCGTCTTTTTCCCCCTCACAAATGCAGGCGTATTCCGCCCGGTTGCATTTGCCGCAGACTTCGGTGTGATACTCGATGCGAAGATTCTGAGGTTTGGCTTGGGCGTTCGCCTTGACCTGTAGGACGATCCGGTATCCATCACCTTCTGGAAGAGCTGAGGTCGAAACCAAAGAATCGCCGGACTCCTCGAATTCCAGTTTCACCTTGCCGGTTGGGGCCTCGGCGATGGCGGCTACGACCTGTTCTCCAGCGGGAACTACCTTCATGTCCTTGTCATAGAAGGTAATGCTGACCTTTTTGTCAGGTTGGACAAAAAATTCCGCGTGTCCGCCTTCGACCTCGACGATGCGGCCGCCTTTCGGGCCGGGAATAACTTTGTCGTGATCGTGTCCTTCTGCCGCATAAACGCCGGAGGCGAGAATTAGTAGTGCAAGGGTGGAATGGATTAGCTGTTTCATGTTTTTTGTGGGTTTGGGTTGAGGAAAAATTAGTGACGCTTCTTGGTTAACGAGGTCTTTTTTGTCTGTAGTTCGACGAGAAATCGTGCCCCATCCGCCGGGCTCATCTGCTGACTGATGGCGATATCGTGATCGCGCTTCTCCTGATAACTGCGGGAAGGACTGAAGATTCCGCCCTGACCGTGATATTCCTGTTCGATCCTTCGAATGGCGGCGATTTGAGCTTCATCCAGGTTGTAATTGATTTGCAGACGTCCGAGAAAGTCATCGAGATGCCGCTTGGAACTCCAAATCGCCGTGAAATGAGCGAGGACGAAAAATGCGACGAGGGCCGTGATCGCCAAGGCTCCCAGCCAATATTTTTCCCGGCGAGAGAGAGAGGCGTTCGGCTTATCGGCATCGCGAAGACCAACCGACCAGGGCGGCCGGAAGCCGGGGGTCGTAGGCTTGGCTGTTCGCCAAGCTTTTCGTCGATGGCGCTGCGGACGATGCATGATTTCACTTCCGGGCGGGTCGCAACAGGCGAAGCGCGTTTGCGACAACGAGCAGGGTCGCTCCCGTGTCTGCAAGAACGGCGAGCCAAAGGCTGGTGTGTCCGAGCAAGGCGAGGAAGAGGAAAATCCCTTTCACGACCAGCGAGAATGCGATGTTGAATCGAATCACTCCCAATGTTCTTCGCCCTAGCAGAATGGCTTCCGCGACCATCAGGAGATCGTCACGCATTAGAGCGACATCGGCGGTCTCGATAGCGGTATCAGTTCCAGCGGCACCCATTGCAATGCCAACATCGGCAATCGCGAGTGCCGGGGCATCGTTAACTCCGTCGCCGATCATGGCGACATGACCAATTTCCGATTTCAGCTTTTTGACGACCTCGATTTTATCGTCAGGGAGCAAATCGCCACGGGCCTCATCGATTCCCGCCTGAAGGGCGATGGCCTGGGCCGTTCTGGTGTTATCGCCGCTGAGCATGATAACCTTTGAAATCCCGGCCGCGTGGATTCGCTTGATGGCCTCTTTTGCGTCTGGACGAATCGCGTCTCCCACTGCGAGGACGCCCAATACCTCACCAGCACAATCCGCATGCGGTTTATGCCCCACAACCACTACTGAGCGGGCCTGATACTCAATCTTCGCCAGCCTTTCTTCCAATTCGGGAGTGCAAACGCCCAGTTCATGGGCGAAGCGGTGATTTCCGAGGAAATATTGATGTCCGTCAATGGAAGCCTCAGCACCTCTGCCCGTTTTGGCAGCATAATCTTCGGCGGATGGAAATTCGATATTCGATTCCTCTGCATATCGAACCACCGCTTCGGCCAATGGATGAGTCGAATGCGAGTCGATGGCGGCCGCAATTCTCACAAGCTCCTCGTCCGTCGTTTTACCCAAGGAGAAAACCTCGATGACACGAGGTTTCCCTTCTGTGATTGTGCCGGTCTTGTCGACCGCAAGAGCGCGCAAACTTCCAAGCGCCTCCAAATAGGCTCCGCCCTTGATGAGAACGCCCCGTCGTGCCATGGCAGTGAGACCGGCAACGATGCTGACCGGCGTCGAGATGACGAGAGCACATGGACATGCGATGACGAGAAGCACCAATGCGCGGTATATCCAATCCATCCATGGGGCTCCGAAAGCGAGTGGAGGGATGAGGCCAATGAGAAGGGCGAGAACCATCACGGCCGGGGTGTAGTATTTGGCAAAGACATCAACGAATCGTTGAGCGGGGGCTTTCTGTCCCTGCGCTTCTTCGACCATGCGGATGATGCGAGCCAAAGTCGTATCCCCGGCGGTCTTCGTCGTCTGGATCTCCAAGGACCCTTCGCCGTTGATAGTTCCAGCATAGACGATATCTCCTCGATCCTTTTCCACGGGCATTGATTCCCCGGTGATCGGAGCTTGGTTAATGGCGGATTTTCCTTTGATGACGAGGCCATCCAAGGGAACACGCTGCCCTGACTTGACGATGATTGTTTCTTCTAGCTGAACATCGGCGGCTGGGACCTCGACGGTTTGCCCATCGCGGCGGACCAAGGCGACATCCGGAGCAAGTTGCATGAGCGCCTGAATCGCCTTTCTGGCGCGCCCCACGCTCCAGGATTCCAGAAGCTCGGAGAGGGAAAAGAGGAAAGCAATCGCCGCGCCTTCGGCGTGTTCGCCGATTGCGACAGCTCCGGTCACTGCGATGACCATCAGAACATTCATGTCGAGCCTCAGAGAGCGAATGGAGCGTAGGGCTTTGGGAAAGACCACGAGCCATCCCCCGGCGACAATCGCGAGGAGAAAGGCGGCATCGGGTGCCCAACTGTCTTTCAAACCCAGCCATTGGAGAAGCATCCCTATTCCTGTCAGCACGCCGGACACGGCGACAAAGACCGTGCGTGCCGTCAGGGTGCCTTTTTCCGAGGGCTCTCCGGTCTGAACCTTTACGCCAGTGGTGTTGATCGCCCTGACGAGATCGGCTTCCTGAGCTTTGCCGTCGTGGAATACGGAAACTTTCGAGCCGACAATATCCGCTCGTACCCCGCGCACTCCGGAAAGGGGTTTCAAAGCGGTCTCGATAGCGGAAACCTCCTCGGAGCAGTCCATTCCCGACACAACAAAGGTGTATTTTGGGCCATCTAATTCGACGCCCTTGCTCTGATGATCTTCAGCAGCTTGATGATGATGTTTATCGCTCATATTTTCTCCTGTGGTTTCTATTCGTCCGGGGAGTTCGACGGCGGGAGGCTCCAGCCTCTTGGCGGTGTCGCGCGAAACGCGGCAGTTTAGAGGTCGCACTCACCCCGGAAACATGGACTCTTTGTGATCCGGTAGCATATGCGCTCCGACCGAGACGGGACACCCAGAGGACGTCCGTTGGGCTGTCTTCATCCGCCCCAGCTTTGGCAGCTCTCAACACGACGGCTATCCAGACCGCTGAAACAATCGGTATCAGCCCCCATGACGAAACGACAACTAGCTGCCAGGCCTCAAGGCCCAGTTTCGCCCATGCTTCCCCTAAACAGGAATAGATTGTCGAATGGTTCACGGTGAGCGGGTGGATTTGCGGTGAATCGAAAAGATGACCTTTCTATTTGTGGCGTTTGGAATCGCTGCTCATCAGGCCGAGGAGAGAGGATTCGAGCCGAGTGACACATTTCATGACCGGAACCTTTTGTTCCTCATCGCGCACGGCGAGCTTTCCCAGTCTGGCCCGCAATTCCTGAACACTTGTCAGGGCTCGATCCAGTTCGCCGACTTTTGCCTTACGAAGGCGTTCCGTCAGCGAGTTGATCCCCGAAACGATAACTCCTATTTCGCTGGATCGGGTTTGAAGTGGCAGGGATTCAAAACGTCCCGAGCGAAGCCGATAGAGATGGCGAGAAATGACCGAAAGTGGAAACAAGACGTTCTCGCGAACCGCCCAGCAGCAAACCGACCAAACAGCGACTCCGATGCCGAGGACATGGATGAAGTGATGGGTTAAAAAATTGAGAATATCCTTCGGAGGATCAAAGATAATCTCAAAGGCAGAGTACAGGGCCAGCGCGGCGGCCCCAATGAGCAATGACCGGGAGAGCAGAATAGTGGTCAGGGGACGCTCCCGTTGTGGAAATTCAGACTTTACTGAACGATGGGGGAAAGCGGTTGTCTTCATGGCTTTGGATTTACAGTGATTTTCCCGGCCGGTTGTTTGGCCGGCAGGGTGAGAAGATCGAGATCGAGGCTGTTACGCCAAGCTTGGGAGACAGCTTGATTACGCGCCTCCAACGCATCGAGGTATTCCCGGTGGGCTTCGATCAGGATATTTACACCGAGGGCACCCACGCGATATTGACGCTCCGCGAGGTCGGAAGCGGATTTCAAATTCTCGATGAGAGTTTCCGGCATTGCGGCGGCCACTTCCCTCGACGCTTCGAGCGCGGTACGGCGGATGGCCAATTCCCGGTCGAGCTTCATTTGGGCATCCTCAATCAAACGCTTCCTTCTTTCGGCAGGGCCGGAACCGCCTGTAGCACCGGGAATCGTCATGCCGGAAAGAGGATCGTTGGCGCCGAGTCCTTCCTTGGTAAACCACGGGCCAACTTGGAATCCCTCGATATCAAGAGCGGCGTCCAAGCCTGCCAAACCACGAGCAATTTCTGCCTCGCGGATTTTGAGCACAAGGGCTTCGGTGCCGGGTTTGGGCGATTGGGGAGGAGATACTAAGCTCCCATTGACGGATAATTCGTCATTTGGCTTCCGGCCCAGAAGTCCATTGAGTTCGGTGCGAAGCAGGTCTTTCGCCACCTTCTCCTCGGCTGCGGTTCGAATAAAAGGAAGGGAAGCGCCTTCGAGAATTCGCCGCTCGATGACAGCGGCGACTCCGGCGGCAGGTCGTTCCTCCAACATCTTGACCAGTGCTGCCGTGCGGCCAGCGAGGTCATTGGCACTACTCGCGGTTTCGGTTGCGGCCTGATACTCCATCGCTTTCAGACGAACAGTTCCAGCCAGGGCGAAACGGAATTCCGCGAGATAAAGCTCAGCAAGTTCCTTATCGAGATTAAGAACTGCGGCCCGGAATTTTTCACGGGAAGGAAAATCCAGTGGGATGGGAATTCTCGGTGATGCCAACTGGGCCGTTTTTGGGAGGGCCTCAATCTGGGCAGTGTAAAACCGAAGTTCGGGATTGTTCTTCATGGCCTCCGCGACCAACTCGTCGGAAGTCTGAGCCAAGGCACTGACCGCCATAAGCCCCATGCAGAAATACGGTAGGAAGTTTTTCATTTTTGTGCTCGATGAATTATTGGGCGCGTTTGCGTTCGATTCGTCCTTCAACCCAGTTGTAGAGGGTCGGCAGGAGCAGCAGGGTCAAAAAGGTTGCGGTGATGATTCCGCCGATGACAACCGTCGCGAGTGGTTTCTGCACTTCAGCACCCGCGCCGTGGGCTAGTGCCATTGGCACGAAGCCCAAGCTGGCGACGAGGGCGGTCATCAGGATCGGGCGCAACCGGGTTAAAGCCCCTTGGCGAACCGCTTCCGCCACCGATTTCCCTTCCTCTCGAAGCTGATTGAAAAAGCTAATCATCATCACACCGTTGAGTACGGCTACACCCGACAGAGCAATAAAGCCGACACCGGCACTAATGCTGAAAGGGAGGTCTCGGAGCCACAGGGCGAAAATACCGCCGGTTACCGCCAGCGGAATTCCCGTATAAACAATGGCGGCCTGACGCATGCTGCGGAACGCCATGAAGATCAGTAAAAAGATCATGGCCAGTGCCACCGGAACGACGATGGCAAGTCGCGCTTGCGCCTCTTTGAGATTTTTGAACTGCCCGCCGAACTCGATGAAGTATCCGTCAGGAAGTTTCACCTGTTCGGCGATTTTCTGCTGGGCCTCCTGGACAAAGCTCTGCACGTCCCGGCCCCGGAGGTTGACCATCAGCGTCATACGACGCTGGAAAGCCTCCCGGCTAATGGTGCCCACGCTTTCGATGGAAGCAACATCGGCGACTTGTCCGAGACGGATTAGGCCGCCGTCTTCCGTCCGAACTCCCAAGTCTGCAACACGGTCGAAGGCCTGGCGGTCCTTTTCCGGCATCCGAACGACGACCGGGTATCTGCGGTTTCCATCAACAATCACGCCGACTTCGTTTCCGGCAAAGGCGGACTCGACCGTCCGGTTGACCTCTCCGGCCTGCGCATTGTATTTCGCCATGCCTTCGCGGTTGGCCGTAACTTGGAAAACCGGAGACTTGCCCGCCGCGTCGAATTCCACATCGGCCGCGCCGGGGATTTTCTCCACGATCTCGCGGACTTCACCCGCAATCTTCTCAAGTTCATCGTAATTTTCGCCGAATACCTTGATAGCGATGTCGGCGCGGCTGCCCGAGAGCAGTTCGTTGAAACGCAACTCAATGGGTTGGGAAAACAAGTATGATTGACCGGGAAAATTGGCGTTGAGTTCGGCGGCCATCAAATTCGTCAGTTCGTCCTTGTTGATGGTCTTTCCGTTCACCTTTCGCCACTCATCGGGCTTTTTGAGCATCACGTAGGAATCACCGACATTGACTCCCATGGGATCTGTAGCCACTTCGGCGGTTCCAATGCGCGCGAAGGTGTGGGTGACCTCGGGAAATTTCTCAAGCAGGAGCTTTTCCGCCGCCGTCTGCATTTTGATGGAAGGTTCCAGTCCGATGCTGGTTGTGCGGATCATCTGTACGGCGAGAGAACCCTCATCGAGCTGAGGAATGAATTCCGCGCCCAAGCGGCTGAAAACTGCCATCGACAGGGCGAACACCGCGATGGAACCAGCAAGAATCAGCAAACGCTGACGAAGAGCGAATTCGAGCACCGGTTCATAGGCCCGCTTGGCGAACCGGATGATGAAGTTATCTTCCTCGGACACCTTTTTGGTCATGAAGTAGGAGCAAAGGACCGGGATCAGCGTGAGGGCCAGCAGAAGCGCCCCGACCAAGGCGAAGATGACTGTCATCGCCATCGGAATGAACATTTTCCCCTCCACCCCGGTGAGAGTGAGAATGGGAATATAGACAATCGTGATGATCGTCACTCCGAACACCGTGGGAGTTCCCACCTGTTTGGAGGCCGTGAGAATCGTGTGAATTCGCTCCTCCTTGGTGAGAAGACGGCCAAGGTGATGCTGCTTTTCCGCCAGGAGACGGACGATGTTTTCCGCAATCACCACCGCGCCATCGACAATGAGGCCGAAATCGACTGCGCCCAAGCTCATCAGATTTCCCGAAACGCGGGTCTGCACCATTCCTGTGATGGCGAAGAGCATGGATAGAGGGATGGCCGTCGCCACAATGAGGGCGGCCCGAACGTTGCCAAGGAGAACAAGCAAAACTACGACAACGAGGATTGCCCCTTCCACAAGGTTGCGTTCAACGGTTGAGATTGTGGCGTTAACCAAGTCCGTGCGGTTGTAGAGTGTTTCGACCTCAACATTTTTGGGCAGTTTGTTTTGGATCTCCTGAATCCGTTCATGAACCCGTTCGGAGACAATCCGGCTGTTCTCGCCGAGAAGCATGAGGGCGGCTCCGAGGACAGCCTCCTTTCCGTCATGAGTCGCGGTACCGGTGCGCACACCAGAACCGATAACGACATTGGACACGTCCTTGACCCGCAATGCGGTGGCCCCTCCTCCCCCGAAGCGAATTGGAATATTCTCAATGTCTTGAGCGGATTCGACCCGGCCGACCGATCTCACCGTGATGCTTTCGCCGCCCTTTTCGACCACGGAACCGCCCGCATTAGCGACATTCTCCGAAATGAGATTGGCCAGTTCCGCGAAGGTGATGCCGATGCTTTGGAGCTTGGCCGGGTCAGGTTGAATGACGAACTGCTTCTCGTAGCCGCCCGAGGTGTTGACCTCGGTTATTCCGGGCACGGTGCGAAGCGAAGGCTTTACGATGTAGTCCTGAACGAGCTTCAGCTCACGCAGTTGTTCAATGGGATCGGACGGAACATCCGTCGCGTCCTTTTTGAAACGGACAACATAGTAGTAGATTTCTCCAAGGCCGGTCGTGATCGGGGCCAATTTCGGGGTGACCCCTTCGGGTAAGTCCTCCAAAACATTTTGCAGACGCTCCGCGACAAGCTGGCGTGCAAGATAGATGTTGGTTCCTTCCTCGAAAATCAAAGTGACCTGAGAAAGGCCGAATTTGGAGAGGGAACGAACCTCAAGGAGCTTTTGAATACCTCCCATTTCCATTTCGATGGGGTAGGTCACCAACTTCTCGATCTCTTCAGGAGCGAGCGAGGTGACAGAGGTGTTAATCTGGACTTGGACATTTGTGATGTCCGGTACGGCGTCCACCGGGAGATGGACGGCGGACCAAACGCCGACGGCGATGAGGCCCAACGCGGCGATGAGCACGAAGACTCGTTGGCGAAGAGCAAATTCAAGAATGCGATCAATCATATAAGGTAATTAGTGGGAGTGGCCGCCGCCTTTCGTGGCGCGCAGCTCAATGAGGTAAAGGGATTCCGCTCCGGTCACGGCGATGGTGTCGCCTTCATAAAGGCCGTCCGTGATTTCAACGAAATCATCGGTGGTTGGACCGGTTTTGACGGGTGTGCGCAGGAGAAAATCCCCGTTCTGGACGTAGGCAAATTTCCCGGCCGCAGTGTCGAGCACCGCAGCGAACGGGACGGCAACGACTTCCTCAGAGCCTGCGGTTTCAGGAAGGGTGACCGTGACAAACTCGCCCATCTTCAAACGGTTTTCCGCATCAGGTATTTCAGCGATGATTTCCGCTTTGTCGGTTGAAGCGACAAGGCTGGTATCAACCTTCTTCAGAATTCCCCCGACTGTCGTGGAGGGAGTGGATGGAACCGTGATCGAAATCGCTTCACCGGGTTTCAGGAGCTTTGCGACGTGGCCATCCATGAACGCTGACGCATAAGCGTAACCAGAGCGTTCGGACGAGCCGCCGACTTCCTTCGCCGTGCGATAAATCTGAGCGGTGACTTTTACCGATGGATTGAGGCGTCTGCTGGTAACCTCCGCAACGGAGATGTCTAGAGCCTTCCGGGCTTCGTCCGAGAGTTTGATGCCTTTGCCTTCCTTGAAGGAGGCTCCGGATTCCTCTGCGCCGTGTCCGTGCCCGTCTTCGCCTTCCCCTTCGCTTTCCTCGTGCCCATCACCATCCCCCTTGGAATGGTCGGGAGTTTTGGGGCCGCACGCGGCGAAAGCGGTAAGCATCAACGCGGCCAAGAATGTAAAGATAAGGTTTTTCATGGTTTGACCTGCTGAGGGGTGTCGAGTTGGCCTCCCGTAAGGAGATTGAGATCGAGAAGGGTGCGCCAAGCGTCGAGCACGGCATTCTGGGATGCGCGAAGGGCGTTGAGGTAGGCGGCTTGGGCGTCAAGGTAGAGTTGAGTCCCAATGGAGCCGTTGCGGAACTGGGTATCGGCCAGGGTCGAAGCTTCCTGAACATCCTTCAGCAAACCAGAGGGGATTTGGCTAAGTTGGCGCTGAGTCAGATCGTAAGCCTTCAGTCGGCTCAGGATTTGTGCCTCCACGTCTCGCTCAGCTTTCACGCGAAGAGCTTCCGCGACGGTGGAGCGTGCTTTCGCACTCTGGATGTTACCGATGTTCCAATCCCAGAGCGGAACCGTCGCGGAAATTGCTCCCCCAATATTCTGTTCGGTGTCTCCAGCAACGTCTCGGCTGAAAAAAGGCCCGATGGCGAAATCCGGTGCGATGTCGAGTCGCGCCGCCGTCAGCTCGCGCGCAGATCGCTCCAATTCCCTTTGTCGGATTTTCAGGAGAGGGTTGTTATTCTGGGCCGCAAAAATCAGCTTGGATTCGGCGAATCGCCTGGTTGGCGGGCTGAGGGACGCGGCAATGCGGAGAGGCAGATTCTGGGGACGCCCCAACAGCGCATTGAGCTGGGTGCGTGTTTCCTCCCGGCGAAGAGAAGCGTCTTTGATGGCCGCGCCCAATTCGACCAGACTCGCCTGAACAAGACGGATCTCAATTTGGAGGCGGGCTCCATAGTTCGACTGGCCGTTGAGCTGCGACGCCAGTTCACTGCTTTGCTTATAAACCGATTCCGCCGCGTTGGCTTCTGCTATCGCAGCAAGATACTCGTAGGCGAGAACCCGGACTTGGCCAGCCAAAGAGAGGCGAAACTGTTCGAGTCCAAGCTCAGCAATTTCGATGTTCTTGTTGGCGATGGCCTTTTGAAGTGTCCCCTTTCCGGGAAACTGGAAGGTCTGCATCACCGAAATGCTCATGGTTGTTCCGTTTCCTTGGAGAACATTCTCCGAATCACGAACCTCTCGTCCGCCGATCTCGAAGGACACTTCCGGGTTCTTGAAGAATCCGGCTTGAGTACGCTGCCCCTTGGCGACAGCGACTTCGGCTTCGTAACTCCTTAGTTCCGCGTTATTTTGCAGGGCGGCTTCAACGAGACTGTCGATTGAGACAGATGACGCTTCCTGGGCGAAAAGTATTGGAGCGGTCGCGAGGTACGCGACTGCCAGCATCAGCTTGTAAAGTTGATTCATAGATGGATCAGACTCCGGCTAGCGAGACGAATGCCCTTTCTTGTGGGACCGGTCGTATTGCACCTCAATCTTGGAAGCCTGACGGGCTTCAGAAATTGGAAAGCTGACAACGTAGGAATAGCGTCCGCTTCGTCCGCTCGATAATCTGGGATGGCCCGGATCGATGTCATCCTGCTTCTCGGCGATCACACGGCCGGAAGCGTCTATGAGCCGAACATCGACATGGGCAGCAGGAGGGATGTGACTCCCGAATCCCTTCTTCATTGAGCCGGAGACGTAAAGGCGTTCCTGGGTTTCGAATGCGCGGGTGCTGACGATTTGGCCGCCCAAAGAACTTTGCGCATCAATCGGCAGCGGCGAATCGCTTTGTCGAAACAGGCTTCCGAAAGAGGCGCAAGCGCCCAAGGTGATGACAACTGTTCCCGCAAGCGCAAGCTGCGAGAGTCGAATAATGAATTTAGGGATTTTCATTCGAATGAGTGAAACTGGATGGAGACGATGTGACCGAACCGGAGGTTTGCCGGGGCGGATTGATGATGTTTTCCGGACCTGCGTTGATCCCGGAACGGGGAACGGTGACGATCCGATGTTGATTGGTTCCGGGCAGCATCTTTGATTGGACCTTTCTCGGCCCGGATGTGGCGGGTGAGGCGCAGGCGTTTAGGATTGGAATCGTGATGGCCGTAACAATTCCTGCCTTGAAGAGTCTTGATAGCTTTTGCATTGAGTGTCCTGAGTGTTGCGCATGGCGTTGATACCGCGCGGAGTGATGGGCCGACCTCGGTGGTCGGGAAAAAGGGAGCGAGGCTCCCTTAACAATTATTCACGGACGCAATGCGACCGTGATCCTCAGGACAATTGAGGCGGATAATCGATCTCTGCGATGGGTCCTTCGACAACGGTATCACCGTGGTCCTGAAAGGAACCTGAAGCCAACGCAACAAAAGCGTATGCTGGCGCTTCCGCTAAGGCTCCCAGAATATGGGAATGGCTGTTACAGCAAGAATGCCCGGCGGGGCAGTCCGGCTGCTGTTTGGAGTCGGATTTCTGCCGCTCCGATGCATGCTGAGTTGCGCAGGAAGAATCCTGATAAGCATGAGCAATCTGCCCGCTCGCCATAAAAAGCACGGCGAGGACCCAGAACATCCGGGCATATTTTAGACAGATTTGCATCTGCCACGGCCTATCGGGGAATTGGGGCATTTTGTCAACAGCAAAACGAAAAGACACTCGTTGGCCGCAATGGGCGTCCCTTGTTTTGGCAATGGGAAGGCAGGAAAGTTTCTCGGCTTTCCAAATTTTGGAGACGGGGGTAGCGAGGAAAATTTCACAGGGTGGCAGGTGAGGAAAAAGTGCACTTAACTTGACAAGGCCGTGAATCTCGGGTAGATCGCCGCCCGCATGTTTGTCCTCAAAAAATCGTGGTTGCTCGCCCTTGCCATCTGCATGGCGATGGTGGCCTCGTTTCAAGGCGGTCATGCTTTCGACCAGTTCAAAGCGGTCGAAGAATCGGAATGCTGCGCTTCGGGAAATGGCGCTCATGAGGACGAAGAAAGCCATTCGTCGCATGAGTGCTGCCAATCCAGTGTAGCTGTCTTAATTCCTTACGATTTAGTCGTCCCCTTGTCCTCGGTAGCTTCCGCAGAAGCGGCTGACCTTTCCTTCCACGGAGGAATGGTGAAGGAAAGCGACTATCCCCCTCAATTGGTCTGACCGTTAGGGCACCCTCGTGCCCAGACATCCCTAGCGCGGGCTCGTTTGCGCCCACCTGTCCTCGGATTTCCGTGGGCAATCATCACTAACCCGTAAGCCGGATTGTGTTCCGGTGTTGGTCCCAATGTCAGCCAATTCAATGAAACTTTGTCGAACTATCACGAAATCAGTTCGAAGACGGCATACCGCCTTCGCTCATCATAGGGTCGCTCACGGCGATCCGTCAGGAAATCTAAACTTCGAGGCACATGAAGCGTAAAGCACCTCTCGCGCTTTTGTTCCTGTTTCCTCTGGCCGCCGCGGCGGCCGAGATCAGTTTAACCGCCGATGCCGCCGCCCGTATGGCGCGGGAGCAAAACCCGGACCTACGTGCGGCCCGGCACCTCATTGCCGAGGCGGAAGGCCGCTCACGAATGACCGGTCGCCTGACAAATCCCGAGGTCGATGCAGAGGTTGCTGGCGGTCAGGATTTCGAGGGGCGTGTGGCGCTGGGCGTTACACAGCGATTTCCGATAACCAGCAGGCTTCGGTTGGAGCGACAACTGTCCGCGCTTGAGATCGAAAGTGCAAAGCTGGAGGTGCGGGAACGCGAGCGCCAGATTGCGGTTTCCGCCCGAGAAGCGTTCTACGATCTAGCCACAGCGAGGGAGGCCGTTTCGCTGGCACGCCAGCAAACGAGCGTGGCGCGCGAATTCGCAAAAACTTTGGCGGATGGGAGCACGGAAGGTTTTGGCTCGTCGCTTGATGCCGAACAAGCCTCAATCGACGCTGAAACGCTCGGCTCAGCCGAGCAGCCTTTCCGGGTTGGCGAGGTTCAGGCGGCGGCGCGTTTGGCCGCGCTTTTCGGCCTGCCCCCGGAGACAAAGTTCATTGTAAAAGAGTCACTCGCCCTTCCCAAAGGCGTGCCGGCCAAACGGCCCATGGGAACACGGCCTGACTTGGTACTGGCCGAACTCGCGGTGGAAGCTGGTGCGGTGGACGTGTCGCTGGCCAAGGCTGGCCGTTGGGATGACGTTGGTGTTGGCGCATTCGTTGAAGGAGACAGGCTGCGGGACGAACCGGATGGAATTGAGCCGGAAGCCATGATTGGCATGCGGTTCAGTTAATTAGATTTTGCGGTGGGATGGAAAACAGGGCAGGAAAACGGCGCATTTTCGCACACCGAACATTTGTGTTTAAGTTTACCCTCGCGCATCATCGTGGTTATCGCTCCTTGGCAGTTTGGACACCTATGGTCGTAAGTTGTGGAAGGGGAGACAGGGCCTGCTTGCCATCTGGCGCCGGGCAATCCGGGATAATATCCTCCCGGCTGGCGAGATGTCTTGACTGCTACCATTTTACATTCCGGGCAAACAATGGCTTCTTGGTTTGTCGCCTTGTCATTGGTGGTTGCGCAACCTGCAACAATTGCCACTGTAACCAGAATGACACTTGTTCGCGCCGCAGAGCGAACCGTGTCAAATGCACTTCCTAGGCTCGTTTTTGAGTTCATGGAGAGAACTGTTTATCTTTGGTAGATGGAGGCTGCGGTCAGCCCATAGCTTTTTGCTAGTTGTACGAAATTTGAGGGGTGGCCGCCGCGTGCCTGAAGACATGCGGCGGCCATTGTTAGGGGGAGAAGTTGGCTAGTGACTAGCGCAGACGTAAGCCGAAGCATCGCCGCACATCGAGCAAGAATGGGTAAACTTAGTTCCGCTGGAGCCCTTGCCCGGAGCGCCTACCCAAGTCACAGTGCCTTTGCAACTCGGGCAGTCATGCTTAACTTTAGTGTCAAACCAAGCAAGAATTCCCTTCTTTTCGACGGGTTTGATCGTCTGACAGCCTGAGCACGCCATCATGACATTGGCCTTATCGGGCAATGCTTGGGCCTGCTGAGCGGTTTGAAGCGGGGTATAAGCACCTGTGGATGGGCCCGCGTGGGCCATCATGGCGCTTACTGCGATCATTACAGCCGCCGCGAGGGCGCTGCCAAAGAAGTTAAATTTTGTTTTCATTATGTGTTTTTAGAGTTGGTGTTTATGCTTGCGGCCAAGCAGTTGAATAGCCGGTTAGATGAAAGCTGACATTAAGGCGCACCGGGCACTACGCATCTTGGCGGAAAAGCTCCGCATTTTTCCTGATTTACCTCTGAATGCCCTCGTGGGTTACGCCAGAATGCAGACCACGTAGCGGCGCTGGTCGCAGCACGGATCGTCGGGTCGACATTTGCTTTTAGGGGCGCATTGACATTGAAAAGAGAATTCCAACGAATCGCCCGCTTTATCGAAAGGACCCAAAATGGCTGTGTAGCTGCTCAAGCTGGCCATTACTCCGCCGCTCGGCGATAAGGCGCTATGCTGGGCATCTGCCCATCCATTGACGCTCCAAACCAGCGTTCCCGGACATCCGATTTTGATACACAAACGGTCGCGGCGAGAAATGGATTCTCTCTGATTAGAGAAGGTCCAGGTTGCAACATGCGGCACAATATTTCGATCAAGTTCCGATGGTGGATTGAGGCCAGCCAACAGGTAAGCGGAGCGTAGATGATGACGAAAAAGATCGTCAAAAAGCGGCTCAGAGTCACAAGTCTGATCGTTGCCATACCACCAAAACCAGTCGCTTCCCTCGGCGGCGTAAATCGCTTCGAATGCCGAAGGATGGCTGTTTGGCGTAACGCCAGCAATTCGGAGCGACTCCCTTGCGCGGCGCAGCAAATCCCAAGCGGCGTTCTCTTCTGGCTCCCCGATCCAAGTTCCAAGATCGTTGCCGGGATGAGATCCGAATTCATCGACCCACGATGCGCTGGCGAGTTCACAAACGCCTTCCTGCTCCAGTAACGGGTGTGGCCTAACTCCGCGTTCCAGATTACCGTCAAGGTACTCGCTGAAAGTGACTGTTGCAATTTCCTGATCGGAAACAATTGCTCGATAAAGGGCATCGAAGAAGCGGCGTCCGCTTTTCTCATAGGAGCCCCACGCATTTTCTCCGTCGAGAATTACCGAAACAAGCCGCTCTTCATTTCCTTGCGGCAAAAAGCGTGTTCTGAGTTGTTGAAGGAAATCCGATGCGGCCAATTCAGGATCAACCGACGCATATCGGAAGCCGATCGCGTCGCTCAATTCGGTGTCACGGAAGAAGATCGAAATACAGTGCGAAGGATCGCTCCCGCCTGCCCGCCAAGCCTTACAAACAATTTGTGGCCTGTCCGCTTGATACCCCCAACGTCCTGATCGCTTGAGAACTCCCTTATCTGTGGCAATCCATCTGATATTATTCTCGTAGAAATGCGGAATTATTCGCTCACCAACGGCCCCTTCCGCCGGCCACATGCCGCGCGGCGCTTTACCAAAGATTTCGCGGTAGTAGGCTGTGGCATTTTGGACCTGAGCGCTGGCATCCTCTGGAAAGGCGAAAGGAACCGGGAGGGCTGTCCCTTCACGATCGATGATAGCATTCGCAGTGCAATCGATCAGCGGAAGAATCGGGTGGTAGAAAGGGGTGGTGGAAACTTCGATTTGTCCCGTATCCTGGAGGTTCCGATGGATCGCAACGACATTGCGCATAATCTTGAACTGCTCTTCCACCATTTCCTTGATGTCGGTCTCATCGAAACCTGAGCCCTTCTCCAAAAAGCGGCGAACGGACGCCGTTGATCCATCTGGCAAAAGGACACTCCCAATTTGAAACTCAGGTCCAAACCAGGCGAGGTTGAACCACATCCGCAAATCCGTAATATCGGAGTTTGTAAACGGTATTTTCCGACCGCGTTGGTTGAGTAATTCTCTGTAGCGTTGATGAGGGTAGATCTCGTGGTGCCAGTCGGCGTCAAAGAATCTTGTTGCAATAAACTCTCTTTCGTCGTCGTCGAGATTATCTGTTGGAGTGAGAGTGAGATCGAGAGCTTGATCTGAACAACCTCCATTTACATAAGCGTCAAGTTGAGACAAGAGCACGGGCGTCAAGTTGATGGTGAGATGGACACCCGGATGATTTGAAAGTATCGCTGCCATCGAGTAATAATCTCGGATTGCGTGGAGCCTCACCCAAGGCTGGGTAATACTGCCTCTAGCAGCTTGATGAGTCAGACTGCGATACATTGGCTGATGTTGATGCCACAAAAACGCGAGCAAGAGTTTTGGACCAATGTGAGCGCTGAAGAATTGCGGGGGGAAGTGTATCTGGTTAACTCTCGCATTGATCAAGTATTCGACGATGTCACCCGTCCGAAAGGGACCTAGGGTTGCCCACCAATAACTGTTAACTCCACGATTATGCTGCCAAACTGCCTCGAAAGCGATAGGCGAACTCGGCACGCCATCGTTCGGCCGTGCCTTTGCGACGATAACAATGGATTGCCCTGGTTCTATTGGCCAAGTGCCGATTTCCAGATTTAGCCACCATGCTCCTCCTTGATATTCCTTATGGCAATCTGCATCGGGAGTTTGATGCCAAGTTATCATACAAGGATCCTCCAATCTTACCTGCGCTTGTTAATAACGAATCTCCGGCTCGGAGAGCGAAGTCGATGAGGTGAAACTGTGTTTTTGTATTTTATTGGGATGTAGTCTCGAAGGCTTGATATCGATTCAATTCCTTCCGGAGCGGGCTTTGCGTTGCGATTCAGCCACACTCCACGTAATCCGGCATCACTGGCCCCTAGAGCGTCTTTTTCCAAACTGTCTCCGATGTAGCTCGTCTCACCAGCATTAACGCCAGCGATACAGCATACATGCCGAAACAGTCTCGGATTAGGTTTCGAAAGACCTGTCGACTCAGATGTGAAGACAAAACTAAAGAAATGCGATATGCCAGTTCTGGTGAGCTTCTTTTCCTGCTGTTTTTGCGAGCCGTCCGACAACACGGATAGACCCTCAGACTGGTGTCGTTCGAGGAACTCTATGACATCGGGAAACACTATCCAAGATGCCTGATATTGCCTCAAAAACCGACCGAATAAAACATCGGCGTCATCGTCAAACATTTGCGGGTTCTTAAAAAGAGTCCTGATACGTCTTCGTCGCTGTTCCTGGAAGTCGATCTCTCCCCGAAGAAACGACGCCAAATGCAATTCCGCGATGTCATGCCATCGTTGAACGAACCCTGATTCATCGTAATCAGGTATTCCAGCAGCATGTTCCTCGCCAAAAAGTCGCGCGGCGTTTTGTTCTGCAGAATGATGATCGATTAGAGTGTCATCTAAATCGAGGATGATCATTTTACTTTCTCAACCTGCCTTTGATGGAGCGGGGTGACGGTTTCCCGCCCCGTCTTCGCTGGATTTCCAGCGAAGGAGATTCAAGGCTTCTGCTTGTTTGCTCAAGTGAATTAAAGCGCTTTCCGAATCTCGCCACAGCTAAGCATGCTAGCCCCGTAATAGGGATTGGCGATTTTCTTGTCGGCTTGAATCCACGCGGCATTTGCCATCGGACAGAAAGCTTCGAAGTAATGGCCGGTTTTCTCTTTTTGAGCATTTAAGGCAGCAATAAGAGTGTTGCTCAGTGGCTTGAGGGCAGCTCTTGCTGCTTTGATGTCAGATGCTTTTCCCAGCGATTCAGCTTGAGATGCCGTGGCTTCGGGAAGCCCGCCAGCACTTTCTTTGACGGTTGCGGCGAGGGCGCTTGCCGCTTCCGGAACGCCTTTCAAGGAATCTCCTGCAAGGGCTGTCTGGATTATGATGTATTGCTCAAGCGCTGCGTCGAGAGGCGTGGCGGCATGGTTGTGCGCCTGAACTGAAGTGAGGGCCATGCTGCCAAAGGCCAGCGCGAAAAGGAATGCGAGTTTTTTCATTTTTGATGGAGTGTTTAGGGTTGGATTTCGAGGGTGAAGGGAGCAAATTTATCCTGACCGTTGATCCGCACTTGGGCGTAGAGGCGCATGAGGCCGGCCTTGGCGGGCAAGAGATGGAACTCCAACTCTCCCGATCCGCGATCAGTCGGTTTAGATGGTTCAGTTCCCATCGGGTGGATATGAGCGATACTTTTGAGATCTTCACTGAAACCGACGATGTGGGAGTAAGCGCCCATCACCGGTTCGAGCTGTGTATAGACCTTTCCGTCCGGTGTGGTGATGCGCAGCTTGCCCAAAGTGGCTTCGCCAGCTTTCAGACTGGGATTTTCAAAGGTGATCTCGTATTTCAAACCATCGACCTCGACAGATGTGTTGGGCTTGCGATTCGAAATTGGCTCGCTTTCTGTCGATGCTGCGATGTCGGCGACAGCGTATTCCTGAGCGTCGGTCGCAACAGGGACCAAATCCGCCCAGACGCGATAGGGGCCGGATTTCGATGGAGTGAAAGTGAATTGATATTCCCCCGGGGTGGCTGTTGCTGTTGGATGCTCGTGATGGTAGTCCCCAAGACTTAGGTCGTTGATGAGAAGATGGATTTTCTCAGTGTGTGCTTCCTTCAAATCCGAAAGTAGCATGGGTGTTCCATCCGGCTTGATAAGTTTCACCGTAACGCTAGCCTTCTTGCCCACCGTAAGAGGATTTTCCGTGGTGACACTCACCTGGGTGGTGGCAACGGCAGCGGTTTCCATGTGGTGGTCGTCTCCGTGGTCCATTGCCCCCATGCCGGATGGCGTCTGTAAGGCTTCGGCGGGATATTGAATCTCGATAAGCTTCATCACGCCTTCGAACTTTTTAAGCACCTGTGCGGATTTCGGAACATCATTAGCGTCTGCCGCAGCATGGAGGTCACCGCTTAAGCTGAGCAACTGCTTCAGGGCGGCTTCCGCTCTGGGCTTTTTTTCGGGGTCTTGGACACCACCCGCATTTTGAAGGTATTTTATGGCGGCGTCGGCCTTTTCGGTTTCTTCATGAATCGGCTTGAGATTTCCTGCGGAGATCGCCTTGCCGCAGGATTCGGCGACAGATTTAACGTCGGACCAGGCTTGGCCGATGGAAGAGTAGTTTCCGGCAGGTGCATCCGGCGCGGGCTTGCTTGTCGATGAGCTGGTGCCGTGGGAATGACCGGAATCCGCAAGCACTGGATGTAAAATCCCAAGCGCGAAGATTCCGAAGGCCGTTGCAATGGGTAATCGAAATGTTTTCATACGGTTCATGGAACGAGGTTGAAAAGGGATTCCCTCCAGAAATGTTTAATAGATCAATGACAGTAGTTATCGGATGAATGCTTCTGTTGAGTGGCGCAGCCAGGCACAAGGCTGAGAAATAGAAGCGCGGCAAGTGATGCGAAGACGAGACGTGGGAGCATGGGTTTTCGGGCGTTTGAATTCAAAAAAAAGCCGCCTCGTAAGGGTGAGTTTTACGAGGCGGCTGCAACTGAGATGAGGTTGTAGTTAGCTCTTCAACTTGGCGAAGAACATACAGGGTTCCCCCTTTTCATTGACGACGACGACCTTCGTTTGCGGGCCGGGACCTTTACCGGTCGGATTCACAAAGGTTGTTTTGTAATCCTTTTTGCAGGTGGGGCAGTGAATCATTCTGCCTTCCGTACAGAGTTCCTGCGCCTCCTTTTGATCCTTGATGTCGATGACGACGATCGAATCGGAAGCCTTGCAAACGAGTGCCACCTTGTCTCCGGCTTTGAGGCCGTCAAAATCGCCCTTGTTCATGGCGGGCGTCGCCGGGCCTCCTTTCCAGGCGGGCAAGGCGAAGGCAGCGGACGACAGAGCGACGAGGGCCAGCGTGGTGGTGAGTAGGGTTTTTAGTGTTTTCATGGTGTTTTTGGTTTGTGTTAGGTGAAACGAAAGGCCGATTGACTTCCCTCAAACTATTTTAGGTGGGTAAATCCGCTTGTTTTCTGGAGAGTCCGCGGGAACGCCATAGGAAATAAATCGCGGGATAGACGAGTAACTCCATCAGTGTCGAGGTGATAACCCCCCCGACCATCGGGGTGGCGATGCGTTTCATGACATCTGCTCCCGCCCCGTGGCTCCAAAGGATGGGCATGAGTCCGGCGATAATTACGCACGCCGTCATGGCTTTCGGACGCACCCGTTTGACTGCTCCGTGGTAGATCGCGTCGCGAAGGTCAATGACGGTGAGCAGTTTACCCTCCTTTTTCCACTTCTCGTAAGCGAGATCCAGATAGAGCAGCATAACGACGCCGGTTTCGGCATCGAGGCCGGCCAACGCGATGATACCGACCCAGACGGCGACACTGAGATTGTAGTCCAGGAGATAGAGCGCCCAGAATGCTCCCACGAGTGAGAACGGCACGGCCAGAAGGACGATGGCCGTTTTGATGAAAGATTTGGTATTAAGATAAATGATGAGGACGATCAACAAGAGCGTGGCGGGGACCACGAGCATCAGCCGCTTTTGAGCATTGAGCATGTATTCATACTGGCCACTCCAAAGAATATTGTAGCCGTCTGGCACCTTGATCACGCCTCGGGTGATGGCGTCATTTACGGCGCGCTGCGCGTTTTGCACGTAGCTGCCAATGTCTGAACTTTTTACGTCCACGTAAATCCATGCGTTTGGCACGGCATCTTCGCTTTTTATCCCCATCGGGGCCCGGACGACTTTTAAGTCGGCCAACTGGCCCAGCGGGATTTGGGCTCCGGTGGGGGTGGGAACGACGATCTCTTTGAGTGCGTCGAGATTCTCGCGGAAATCTCGGTCGTAGCGCAGATTGATGGCGTAGCGTTCGAGGCCCTCGACAGTTGTAGTCAGAGGCATTCCGCCCAACGCTACCTCGATCACTTCCTGTACTTCGCCGATGGTCAGGCCGTAACGGGCAATGTCGTCGCGGCGGATGTCGAATTCGATGTAATTGCCCCCCATTACCCGTTCGGCGAACACGCTCGACGTTCCGGGCACCTGCCGGACGACGGCCTCAATATCGGCGGCGATGCGCTCCAGAGTAGCGAGGTCGGAGCCGGCTACTTTGATGCCGACCGGGGTTTTGATGCCGGTGGCGAGCATGTCGATGCGGGTCTTGATCGGCATGGTCCAAGCGTTGCTCAAGCCGGGGATCTGAATGGATGAATTCAGGGCCGCGATGAGTTCATCGATGCTGCGGCGGCGATGCGCGATGGTGTTTCCAGAGGCGTCTTTGATGTCCACTTTTGGCCATTCTTTCTCGTCCCGGAGCATGATGGTGGTTTCCACCATGTCGAAAGGAGCGGGGTCGGTGGAGGTTTCGGCGCGTCCGATTTTTCCGAAGACATGATGGACTTCGGGAAAACTTTTGATGATGCGGTCAGTGACTTGAATGAGTTCACGAGACTTGGTCGGGGAAATACCCGGAAAGGTCGTGGGCATGTAAAGCAGGTCGCCTTCGTAGAGCGGCGGCATGAATTCCGATCCAAGGTGTTGGAAGGGAAATGCCTTGCCGATAAAGGTCGAGGCGTTACGCAGGGGACCTTCGGGGAGGCGATCGGTCACGAGAAAGTTCCACGGCAGAAAGACCCAAATCACAATTCCAGCAGCGGTGGCGATGACCCACCAGCGGAACTTGATGACGAAATCAATGCAGGGGTGATACAGATGAATCAGGAACCGGTTTACCGGGTTTTTTTCCTCAGATGGAATTCGGCCTCGGATAAAATACCCCATGAGCACAGGAGCTAGGGTGATGGAAAGCAAAGCGGCCGCGGCCATCGAGTAGGTCTTTGTAAAGGCCAAGGGCTTGAACAGGCGGCCTTCCTGTTCCTGGAGGCTGAATACCGGGATGAAAGAAACGGTGATGACCAGCAGGGAGTAAAACAGCGTGGGGCCGACTTCGATGGAGGCGTCCCGAATGATCTGCCAGTGCGACTTTTTTCCGCCGTCATGCTCCATGTGTTTGTGGGCATTTTCCACCATGATGATCACCGCATCCACCATCGCGCCGATGGCGATGGCGATGCCACCCAGGGACATGATGTTTGAACTGATTCCTTGCGCCCGCATGACGACGAAGGAAGCGAGAACCGCAATCGGCAGAATGATGATGGCGACGAGAGCGCTGCGGAAGTGCAGGAGAAAGAGGACGCAGACGAGAGCCACAACAATGCTTTCCTCAATAAGCTTTTCCTCGAGTGTCTTGACCGCGCGATCGATGAGCGCGGTGCGGTCGTAAGCAACGGTGTAGGTGACGCCTTCGGGTAGGCCCTTCATGGCTTGGTCAAGCTTGGCCTTGACCTCCTGAATCACTTTGTGGGCGTTGGCTCCGTAGCGGACGATGACAATACCTCCGACGGTCTCGCCTTCCCCGTTGAGCTCGGCGATGCCCCGGCGCATGTCCGGCCCGAGCTGAACCGTGGCCACGTCGCGAAGGAGAATGGGCGCGCCATTTTCGCCGACGCCTACGGCGACTTTTTCGAGGTCGGACACCTTTTCGACATAGCCGCGCACGCGCAGAATGAATTCCTTTTCGGCAAGCTCCAGTGAGCGCCCGCCGATTTCGCCGTTGCTCATCTTGATGGCCTCGCTCACATCGCGAATCGAGAGATCGTAGGCGCGGAGTTTCACCGGATCGACGGTAACCTGGTATTGCTTGACGAAGCCGCCGATGGAGGCGACTTCCGAAACCCCATCGACGGCGGTAAGCTGGTATTTCAGATACCAATCCTGCATGGAGCGAAGTTCCGCGAGATCATGCTTGTCCGACTGGAGCGCATACATAAACGCCCAGCCGACACCGGTCGCGTCCGGGCCGAGAGTCGGGGCGACGCCCTGGGGGAGCCGCGAGGTCAACCCGCTCAGATATTCCAGCACACGGCTCCTCGCCCAATAGGGATCGGTGCCGTCCTCGAAGATCACATAGACAAACGAGAATCCATAGAAGGAATATCCGCGCACGACCTTCGCGTTGGGCACGGAGAGCATTTTCGTGGTGATCGGATAAGTGACCTGATCTTGCACGAGCTGCGGCGCCTGTCCCGGCCATTCCGTATAGATGATAACCTGAGTGTCGGAAAGGTCAGGAATGGCATCGAGCGGGATCGTCCGCAATGCGATGACTCCCGCCACCACCAGCACGAGGGTTGCCAGCAGAACGAGGAATCGATTTTTGAGGGAAAAATCAATGATTGCCCGGAGCATGAGTGGATGAAGTTGGGGTGGGTGTGGGCGTGGAGGCAGGTAAGGCGGTTGCCCTTCCTGGGATGAGCGTCATGTTGCAGATGGGACATTTTCCCCCGTGCTCGTATTCGACGTTCCCATGTTCCGGCATGGGACATACAAAGGTAGAGAGTGCTTCAGCAGGCTGCTCCGGTGCCGGGTTGGGGGCCATCGCTGCATGCGCCTCGGCAGCCGAGGGGGGTGGTGGGACGCTGGGGTTGAGCATTTTTTGAATGGCCTCACGAAGCTGGCTTTCGGAGTCGAGCATGAATTGAGCGGAAGTCACTACGCGTTCCCCTGCTGAAAGACCGTGTAGCACTTGGTATTTCCCCGAGCTGTCTCGTTGGCCGATCGTGATTTTACGGGGATCGAATTTTCCTCCGTCGAGAGCTACGAAGACTGTGGTCGTCTCCCCGCTGCGCAGGACGGCGCTTTCCGGGACAAGTATCGCGGAAGGAGTCAATTCGCTTTCCAATTCTACTGTGGCAAACATCCCGGGCTTCAGCCGAAGGCCGGGATTGTGAAATTCCATTCGCACTTGGGCGGTGCGGGTTTTTGGATCGAGGGTGGGATAGACGTAGGTGACACGTCCGACAAATGCCTCGCCGGGTAGTGACGCAATGCGCGCCCGCGCTTCCTGTCCGAGTTGGACGAACGGCATGTCCTGTTCGTAAATCTGCGCCTTGATCCAAACGATAGAAAGGTCCGCCAGCCGGTAGAGGTTCATCCCCGGCTCAAACATCATTCCGGCGACGGCATTTTTCTCGATCACCACACCATTTGCTGGTGAAACCATGGTGATGACGCGGGATGCTTTGCCAGATTCTGTCAGCTTCTCCACGTGACTTCCCGGCACGTCGAGAAGTTCAAGGCGTTCGAGAGTAGTTTTTGCAAGCGGGGCATTACCACTGCGTGTCAGCGAAACGTATTCGAGTTCGGCGTTATAGACCTCCGGCGAGTAGGTTTCAAAAAGCGGCTCGCCTTTTTTGACCTCGCGGCCCGTCGCGTCCACGAAGAGCTTTTCGATCCAGCCCTTGAACTTCGTGGTGATGTCGGTCAGAGCGGTTTCGTCAAAATCCACGACGCCGACGGTGCGCACGGCTCTGCGTAGCGGCCCGGTGGTCACCTCACCAAACCGAACGCCCATCGTTTGGATAGTTGCGGGGTCTATGGCGATGGTGGCGGTTTCTTCCGCCTCATCCTCGTAAACGGGAACCATATCCATCCCCATACTGTCCTGGCGTGGAGTCTCGCTGATTTCCCCAAGCCGCATCGTGGACTTGTAATATTTGATCTTTCGCTCTCCGTTCGAAGAGGCAGGTTGTGCCGCCGACGGTTGTTTACGGACTGGCTGAAGCTTCATGCCGCAAATCGGGCAGTCGCCGGGCTTGTCCTGCACGATCTGAGGATGCATGCCGCAAGTATAAAGTTGCTTCTCACTGGAATGCGTATGCTCTGTCGGCTTGGACTGGAACCCGCGAACGGCAAGGAAAGCCGCTACGCCAAGGAGGAGCAGCGCGGCTATCAGTATGATTTTTCGTTTCATGGTCAAAAGTTGTGGTCACCGAGCATTCCGAGCTGGAGGAGGCTTAGCTTCGCCTCGAAACGTGGTTTATCCTGATTGAAGGTTTCCATGCACAGCGGACAGCAAAGGGCTATCATCGTCCCTTTGACGTTCAGGCGACAAAACCCGCCGCCCTGTTGAACACTCTTGCCGCAGACCAGGCAGTAGGCATCCGCCGGCTCCACTAGTTTGTTATCACTCATGGACGCGTCTCAGAACAAGCGCTTCGCGAGAAGCATGGTTTCGCCCTATCTCCTGAACGGATTCCGCAAGAACAACGAGTTGGTTGCCTTTCATGGAAGCGCATGCGTTTGCCAAACGAAATCTTCGCTCGTTGCGCTTGATGCGGAATCGCACCTCCGCGGCACGGCCAAGGGAAAGGTAGTCGGGAGATCGGCCGCTCATCTCGATGGTGATCCCATCTTCTGAGTGAAATTCCACTCCCTGAACAAAGCCGCAAAAGAATGGTTCATTCGGATTGCGAAGCTCGACGTGAATGGGGTGAGTAGAAGGGTTCATATGGCGTGAAGATCGCTCCGCTCAACAGATGGCAATTTAGGGATTTCGAGCCATTGGCGGTTCTGCGTCTCGCGCTGGTCAAAGCCGTGGTATATTTTCGTTTCATTCTCGTGGGCTCGTGAGTTGAGCTTGAATCGGGCGGCATTCTGACAAATGACCGGCACTCGATCTACGCGCCACGCCGGAAAGCCTGCGCAGAATTCCAGACCAGCGTTCATCGCTCGCCTTCGCGATATCGAGTCGGCGAGATGCCCGTCACTCGCCGGAAAGTGCGGTTGAATTGGGAGAGGGATTGGAATCCGATCTCGAAGGCAATCTCGCTCACTCGCCTGCCGGGGTCGGCGAGAAGGTGCTTGGCCTTCTCCACCCTCACCCGTCCGATGTATTCCACGAAAGCGATTCCTGTCGTCTGTTTAAAAAGCTCGCTGAAGTATTTGGCGCTAATATTGACGGCTTGCGCCACGGTGGATAAGGACAAATCTTCCGAGTAATTTTTTTCGATCCACTCGCGGGCCTTTGCCACCGACGCCGGTTCAGCATCCAAGGGCGTGAGGGCTAGCTGTCCGCTATATGATGCAAGGTGACTGGAAAAAATCGAAACGAGTCGGATCAATGACTCATATTGTCCACGCGAGAGAACGCGCGAATTGAAGTAAGCCTCTTCGGCCTGAGTTAGGTCAATATTCGTCCCCCACTTGAGCAACTCGCGGGCGATACTATTAAATTTCTGCTGGGTGGGTTGTTCGGTCAGCACATGGCCTGTCTCAAGAAAAGCGATGAGTTTTTCACCTGACCGTACGGGAATTGCGGTTTCGCATAGCCCGGCGAAACATTTGATCGTCTTGGGCTGAAGCCTGGCGCCCCGTTCGAGTTGCTGCTGCATTGCCAGGCAGGCTTGGCATGACGTTTTGGAGCGGGCCAGCAATGCGCACAAGGGCGACTCTTTGGCCCTGACGTTTTGTTGGCCCCATGTAAATCCCTCAGCGACAAGTTTCAAAGGAAGTCCCGTCGCCTTGGTGAAAGCATTTTGATAATCCTGAAATATCCGGGAAACGGCGAGCCTTGCAACGCGCTGGCCTGCAACATCCAATTTATCGTCTGATAGGTTGTCAGTCATGGTGCATCCCCGCCAACAGTGAAGCGGGGATACACCATGAAACGACTTGGAGCCGGAAATCCCTCTAGCCTGGGAGAGCGACGGCCTGCGGCAAGATTCGCGCAACGCTCTTCCGCCCAAACCTCCAAAAAACCAATGGGGTTACGATGAAATCCAGGAGGGTGCTGGAGAAAATGCCGCTGAAGATGACCACGGCGACGGGATGAAGGATTTCCCGTCCCGGCTGGCCGGCAGCGATGACCAACGGGATGAGAGCGAGAGCTGCGGTGAGCGCGGTCATGAGAACCGGGACGAGCCGTTCCTGCGTTCCTCGGACGATCATCTTGAGGTCGAATTTTTCTCCCTCGTGCTCCATGAGGTGAAGATAGTGCGAAATCATCATGATGCCGTTACGTGCAGCGATACCCGTCAGCGTAATGAAGCCAACCATCGTGGCGATCGACATGGTGCCGCCCATTAACCAAACGCCGAGAACCGAACCGATGAAGGCCATCGGAATGTTGAGCATGATCTGGACGGCAAACATCACGCTACGGAAGTGCGCGTAGAGCACAATGAACATACTCAGAAACGAGAAGATGCTGAGTACGGCGATGAGTCGCGATGCCGAAGCCTGACTTTCGAACTGTCCGCCATAAGTGACGAAATACCCTTCCGGGAGCGTTACTTTTGCAGCAATTTGCTTTTGGATTTCAGCCACGGCGCTTACGAGATCCCGTCCTGAGACGTTCGCTTGGATGACAATGCGGCGACGAACATTTTCGCGATTGATGATGTTCGGGCCCTTGGCCTCTTCGACATCGGCGAGCACATCAAGAGGAAGGACGCGCCCATCCACAGTATCGATCGGGATGCGTCGGATGGCTTCCGGATCATTGCGGGCCTCATCTTTAAGGCGAAGAACCAGATCGTAGGTGCGTTGTTCTTCGAGAATTTGACCCACGGTGAGGCCGTTCATTGCCAACTCGCCATACTCAGCCACTTCTCCCACCATCACGCCGTATTTTTTTGCCTGCTCACGGTCGATACGAACGTGAAGCTGAGGTATTAGAACTTGCTTTTCGACTTGGAGATCCACGACTCCGGGAACGGAAGCCATGGCGGCGCGAATCTCCTCGGCCTTCTCACGCAACGTCGTGAGGTCGTCCCCGAACAGTTTTACCGCAATCTGAGCCCTCACGCCCGAAAGCAGGTGATCGATACGATGGGAAATAGGCTGTCCGAGATTGACTCCGATCCCGGGGATCTGATCGAGACGAGCGCGGATGTCGTCGAGGATCTCACTTCGAGAGCGTGCGGAGGGTTTCAGCTCCACCTCAATTTCGGTGGCATGGACACCCTCGGCGTGATCGTCAAGTTCAGCACGGCCCGTGCGGCGTCCGGTCATCGCGACTTCAGGGACTTCCAGCACCAGCTTTTCGGCAAGGGAGCCGATGCGGTTGGATTCTTTGAGGGAAATTCCGGGAGCGGAGACAATGTTGATCGTTACACTGCCTTCGTTGAAGGGCGGCAGAAATTCTCGCCCAAAAAATGGTACGACCGCGAGAGCTGCGAGGAAAACAAGCGCTACCAATGTAAGAATGGAACCCGTGCGAGGCACAGCCCATCCTAACAGGCGGGCCTCGCCACCTTTGATTTTGCGAACCAGCCATGAGTCTTTCTCGTGCTCCATCCGCTTCATGTTCGGGAGCAAATAGGAACAGAGAGCCGGGGTGACGGTAACGGCGACGAAGAGGGAGGAAATGATACTCGTGATATAGGCAATCCCGAGGGGCGCGAAAATTCGGCCCTCGATCCCACCCAACGCGAAAAGCGGGATGAAAACGAGAACAACAATGATCGTCGCGAAAACGATCGAGTTTCGGACTTCGCTAGAAGCTCGGTAGATCACCTCCATTACCGGCTTCGGTTCGGCAGCGTGCCGATTTTCTCTTAATCGCCGAAACACGTTTTCCACGTCAACGATGGCGTCGTCCACAAGTTCACCGATAGCAATGGCCAGACCGCCAAGTGTCATCGTGTTGATGCTCATCCCAAAAGCATGGAAGACAATCGCGGTGATGATCATCGAGAGCGGAATGGCGGTAAGCGTGATGAACGTGGTGCGGAAGTTCAGCAGGAAGAGAAAAAGAACAATGACGACAAGGATCGAACCGTCGCGGAGGGCCTCTTCCACGTTTGAAATTGCTCGATGGATGAACTCGCTTTGCCGGAAAATCTCCGCATGAATTTTCACCCCGTCGGGCAGCGTCTTCTGAATTTTATCAAGTTCGGCCTGGATGAGATCGGTCAGTTGGATGGTGCTGGCTCCTGGCTGCTTCTGGATGGAAAGGATGACAGCGGGTTTTCCGTTCACGCCTGCGTCGCCCCGTTTAGCCAGCGGTCCACCTAGTCGAACATCGGCCACATCGCCTATAGTGAGAGGAGTAGCGGTGCTTGGACCGCCGGGGACAACAGAATTCGCAAGGTCGTCCACCGTTTTCACGCGGGCAAGATTGCGTATCAAACCTTCGGTATAGTCCTTGAGAAGAAACCCTCCCGTCGCGTTTACGTTGGCGCTCTTCGCAGCTTCCTGAATGTCATGAAGATTCACGCCATAATGCTGGAGCTTATAAGGATCGACCAACACTTGGTATTGTTTGAGGTCGCCGCCGATGACGGTAATCTGGGCGATTCCCGAGATGGAAAGAAGGCGCTGGCGGATCTGCCAATCCGCAATCGACCGCAATTCCATAGAATTCACGGCCGAATTCTCGCTGGTGAGTCCAACGAGCATAATCTCGCCCATGATGGAGGATATAGGGCCAAGCACGGGCTTCGCGTTGGCGGGGAGTTGCTCGGAAACCTGCTGGAGTTTCTCCGCGACGATCTGCCGGGCGCGGTAAATGTCCGTGCTCCAGTCAAACTCAACGAATACGAGAGAAAGACCGATAGTTGAGTTGGATCGGACGCGCTGAACTCCGCTCGCACCATTCATTGCGGTTTCAATGGGGAAGGTAACGAGCGTCTCGATTTCTTCCGGGGCGAGTCCTTCGGCTTCCGTGAAGATCGTCACAGTTGGACGATTTAGGTCTGGAAACACGTCCACCGGAAGTTTCGTCAAAATGTATCCTCCGTAAGCCATGACAAGGGCTGCGAAGGCCACGACAAAGAGTCGGTTGCGAAGCGAGAACTGAATAAGGCGGTCAAACATAGCGCTGGGCGTGCGAGAAAATGGTTGCCGACCTACGCAGTTTTCCTGCGCGGAAGGAGAAGTGAAAGGATGAGAACGATTACCGCTCCTGCGCCGGCTCCGATGAACAGGCTTTGGTTGAAGAACCGGGGATGGGCGGTGGTGTCGGTCGCGGGAGGCGTTTTGGTGGTGTCCTCTTCTTGCTTGGCTGCTCCGCTTGCAAACTGGAGCTGGTAGTTCCCGCGCGTAACGATTTGCTCGCTTGGGAAAACCCCCTCAAGGATTTCCACTTGGCCGCCCGATCTAATTCCCAAACGCACCGGTCGTTTCTCGAAGGTGTTTCCTTCGCGCACGAAGGCGAAAAGATTTCCCAAGTCTCCCAAGATGGCTTTTTCGGGAACCGCGAGGACTGGTTGAGCTTTGCCGGTGGCGACGGAAAGTTGTCCAAGCAGGTTAGGACGGAGTTTGCCCTCATGATTATCAATCAGGGCATAAACTTCGAAGGTTTTGGAGTCGGACTCCAGGCCGACATCAGATCTCTGAATCACCCCTTCGAAGCGATGATCGGGAAATACATCCACGGCAAGCGTCGCCGGGTCGCCAATTTTCAGGGCGAGAATTTCCGGCCCCTCGTAGGCGATTCCTCGAGCTAAAACCGTGGAATAATCGCCGACGATCAGCAACACCGTGTCTGGTGCAAATGCCTGTCCGAGGGTCACGTTGACCTTCGTTACGGCACCCGTGAGCGGGGACTTCACAATGACTTCGGGATTTCCAATGGTGCGGGGGGTAAGGCGAAGAAGTGGTTGCCCGGCCTTCACCGATTCACCAAGTTTAACGAGAATTTCGCCCACCGTGCCGTCGAAGCGTGGTGTGATTTGTGCAACCTTCTCCGGGAGTGGCTCGACTTGGGCCACCAGTTGGACACTTGGTTGCAGTTCAACAATTGTCGCCTCCATTGTTTCGACGCCAAGATTAGCGATAGCTGTGTCGCTTAGTTCGATAGGCCCGCTTCCGGCAGCATCGCCCGGCTGAGGAGCATGGTCGTGCCCCTCGTGAGCAAACACTGGCGTCATTGCGGCGAGAGCAAACGCAATAGACCAAAGCCGACTAGCGTTTCTGAGTAGATTTTTTTTCATGAAGGGTATTGATGAAGATGTCGCGATTGAGATAACGATTCGCGCCGAGCGCCGCCTCGACTTCACCGAGGGACTGCGCTTGAGTGGCGAGTGCATCGACGTAGAATAACCGCTGCTCGATTTCCTGGTTCGTCAGTGTGATCGCCTCGGTGGTGTCAGCTTGTCCGGTCTGAATGGCCTGTTCCAAAACGCCTCGCGTTTCGTCGAGCAAGGGAAGGGAGTCTTTTTGGATGAGTGCCGCAACGGCGGCGGATTTGGCCGCCCTCACCCGCGCCGCAGCAATTTCCGCCTCAATGGTTAGCTTTGCTGCGACCAGTGCGCGGTTGGCCCGCTCCCGGCTGGCGACTTTTTCGGCGATGGTGCCTTGGTTTCGGTTCCAAAGAGGCATTGGAACCACGACTCGAAAACCGAGGTAGTTTTCGTTCATTAACCCTTCCTCTGCATCGAGGGTGCGCTCCAATTCGTATTCGACACCCACCGTCATGTCCTCCCAAGTTTGAGCACGGGCAAGCGCGATCTCAGCGGTGGCTGCGTCCGCTTCCAACGATGTGCGAATGAGGTCCGGGCGGTAAAGCGTCTTGCCGGAGGTGCCCTGTTTGAGACGCTCGATGATCGAGACAAGCGAGCCGCTTGTTGTAATTTGGGCGGTGGCCTCTTTCCCAAGCAATCCTTTCAAGGTCGCAAGTGCCGCACCTTCGTCCGCCTCTAAAGCCACAAGCTGTTGGCGAAGGCCCTCCTTCTCGACTTTCCCCAAATTCACTGCTACCGCAGACGCCTGCCCCACCTGGCGCCGGGCTTCGTTTAGCGAAATGAGTGAATCAACAGACTTGATGAGGCTTTGGAGAGTATTCCTCTTTTCAGCGGCCACGCGCACATCGATGAAGGCTTTTTGCACATCAAACATCAGTTTCCGTTCCGCATCTCTTACTTCCGTTAATGCGATAGCGACCTCAACCCGCGATACGTTTTGGGCGCGTCCGAGTCTCCCACTCCACGGGAGCCTCTGCATTAGGGCAGCCGTAACGCGATCTTGCCCATCGCCTCCGAAGAAAACGTCGGAGCGATAAGCAAGATCCATTTCGGGATTCGGCCAAAGTCCGGCCTGCAAAAGACGCCCACGGGCCTGATCGATGGTGGAATAAGCGGCCCGGATGGAGGGATTATTAAAAAGAGCGATCTTTTGAGCTTGATCAAAATCAATCGACTCAGCGACTACGAGGCTCGGAAACAGGAAAAGGGCGCAAAGAAGTCCTCTCATTTGGCCGGTTTAACGACCGCGCTGGCACAATCCCTCCGAGAATTTTCAGGAAGGAATAATACCTTGGGCGGACAGTCGCTCGACAAGGATTCGGCGCGCTCGATAGATACGCACCTCGACGGCTTTGGCAGAAATCCCAAGAATTTCAGCCGCCTCCTTATGAGAGACGCCTTCGACGGCTCCGAGCAAAAATGCCGGGCGCAAATCTCCGGGCAGATTGCGGATTTCCGCATCCAACACAGAGGCATTTTCGGAAAGTTCGGCCTGTCGATCTGGCGCAGGATCAGGATGGGCAAATTCCCGCTCGCCAGGCTTTTCATCCCGTTCGTCGCGAGCAAAGGAATAAGTAACCCGAGATTGGCGGTTTGCCTTCGATTTTACATGGTCCCGGCAAAGATTGACGGCAATCTGAAACAACCAAGTCGAGAATCGCGCTTTTTCCCGGACACGCCCCAGAGCGAACCATGCCTTGACAAACACCTCCTGCGTGATGTCGAGGGAGGTTTCTTCATTTCCTACCGAGCGGTAAACAAAACTATGGATCGGAGCTTGGTAGCGCGCGATTAGGCACGCATAAGCGTCTTCATCGCCGTTGGCCGCACGGCGGGCAATTTCCCAATCATTCTCAGAGTGGGCATCATTCGCCTCCATGCGTGGAGCCAAGGTTGTAAAGGGCGTTTGCGGTGAGGTTTAGGAGTTTCTTATATTGCTCCGGCGTAAGCACTTCCCTCATCTCGAAAACATGTCCGATAGTCACTTTTTGCAACTCCCCCATGTCGGCGTGGATTGTTTCAATGGCATCGTGAACGCGGGTTGAATCTCTGCCGTCTGCAAGAATTGCTTCGGCGAGTTCGCGGTTGGCAAGAAGAAGCCGCTGCTCCAAATCCCTCCGTTTGTCCCGATAGCGTTTCTCGATGGGTTCCAGAGCTTTCTCCTGTTCGGCAGTTATTGCGAGCTGGGAGTGAATCCAGTCGTGGGCATTCTGAGCTGTCGGCTTCTGCCATTTGTTGGTTATGAGAATGGCGAGGCAGGAAGCAACACACGCCACAACAAAAACTGCCAATAGCAGCAAGAGGACAGATTGAAATTTCTTCATGGCAACTTGGCCAGAAGGCCGGAAGGAATGTTGGCCGCGGCGGGCGAGAAGATATTCAGGTCAAGACTGGCAGTCGCCATGAACTGGTCCGCAGAGCGGGCCATGTCTATACCCGGCAGAACGATGCTGACTACGATTGTCACCGTCAGGACAGCCGCCAGAACGCTGGGACGGCACCACAGCAGCAAAGCCGAAACCCAACTGGGCTCGGGGATGCTGGCAGCGCGTTTGAGGCGAATGTCCCGTAGGACATTCGCTGCAAAGGAGCCCGGCAACGGCGGGGGTTTGTTCTGCCGGAGTTCCGCCAGCAAGTCGTCGAAATTGCGATTATTCATGTGCGATACAACGACAACGTATCAGAAATCCCTCGCGAATGAGGGATTTTTCCTTGGGCCTCGTTTCACCAAGCATGAAAACGCTCCTGTCAGCCCTATTGCTCTCTCTGATCGCTACGACGATGGTGTCCGCTGGGCCGTCGCAAGTTACAACTCCTAGATTCGTGGTTGCGGACGGCAGCCCGTCCGTGGAGATCAAAAATCTGCGGATTGATCCCCGTGATGGTAAAGTTCGAGGCACCGCCTACCTCGCCTTTGGCTACAGCGCTCCAATGCTTGCCCACGTTCACATTTACGGTCTCGATTCCTCTGGCCGAGTCATTGCGGAGGGCTGCGACAAACTCAGCCGCCAGCTTCTTTATCCTCATCCGCGTCTGCCTGGGAGAGGCCGCGATACTTTCTCAGCTAATCTCGGGCATTTTGCTGATATCAAGACTGTGAAAGTCGTGACTCATACAGGGCATGACAACGACTGTAAGATGGATGACAATCGGCTCATTCGCCTGTTTTGATACTTCCAAGATGAGTCGGAAAATTCGCCGCTGCCTCGCTGAAGTTGAACCAAAGATATGAGTGATAAACACGAGTGTTGCGCCCACGAGAAACAAGTGGGCGCGGCGGCGGGTCATTCCCACGCTTTGGCTGTTTCTCCGACGAAGGAATGGTTTTGCCCAATGTGTCCAGGCGTCGAGTCTGACAAGCCAGGCTCCTGCCCTCGATGTGGCATGGCTCTGGAACGCAATCCCACATTTCGCCGTTCGATGACCTACGTTTGCCCGATGCACCCGGAGGTTCGACAGAATCACCCTGGGAATTGTCCGATTTGCGGCATGGCGTTGGAGCCAGCTACCAGCGAAGCCGAACCGCTGGAGGATTCCGAGCTGCGAGACATGTCACGCCGATTTTGGGTCGGCGCGTGTTTAACGGTTCCTGTCGTGCTTCTGGCTATGGGAGCGCACCTGCCTCCGTTCAATATGATTCCGACTCGAATCTCGGCGTGGATTCAGTTCCTGCTCTCAATCCCGGTGGTCCTGTGGGCGGGATGGCCATTTTTTGTGCGAGGCGTCCAATCCGTCATCAACAGACATTTGAACATGTTTACGCTGATTGCGCTGGGAACGGGAATGGCGTTCCTCTTCAGCGTATTCGTCTTGTTCGATCCGGGGGTTCTTCCACATTCGTTTCGGCATGATGGTGGACTTCCGATCTATTTCGAGGCAGCCGCTGTCATCACAGTGCTCGTGCTTCTCGGCCAAGTGCTTGAATTGCGAGCCCGAGCTGGGACGGGCGCGGCAATCCGCGCACTCCTCGGACTCGCTCCGAAGATCGCTCACCGGGTTCGAGATGGGGTGGAGGAGGATCTTTCGCTAGATGCGGTTAACGCCGGGGATGTCTTACGCGTAAAACCCGGCGAGAAAATCCCCGTGGATGGAGTGGTGCTCGAAGGTCGCAGTCCGGTGGACGAATCAATGCTCACCGGCGAGCCGATACCCGTGGTCAAGGAAACCGACTCAAAAGTCGTTGGGGGAACACTTAACGGAACAGGTAGTTTCCTCATGCGGGCGGAACGTGTGGGTGCAGATACGATGCTCTCACAGATCGTTCAGATGGTCGCTCAGGCACAGCGCAGCCGGGCTCCAATTCAGAGACTTGTCGATGTGGTTTCCGGATGGTTCGTACCTGCCGTGATTTTTGTGGCAGTTCTCACCTTTATCATTTGGGCAAGATTTGGGCCGGAACCCGCTCTGATCTTTGGATTGGTCAATGCCGTGGCCGTGCTCATCATAGCTTGTCCCTGCGCCCTTGGCCTGGCAACCCCGATGTCCATCATGGTTGGGGTGGGTAGAGGCGCTTCCCTCGGTGTCCTTGTCAAGGATGCCGAGGCATTGGAAAACCTTGGAAAGGTCGATACCCTCGTGGTGGATAAGACCGGAACGTTAACGGAGGGAAAGCCCTCCGTCACAACGATCGTGCCCGCAGCAGGAATCGAAGAGAACGCATTGCTGGCCGCTGCCGCCGCACTTGAGGGTCAGAGCGAACATCCGCTGGCGGGAGCCATCGTGCGTGCGGCCCACGAGAGAGAACTGGAAATCGGAGTGGTATCGGAATTTCAGGCGGTAACTGGTGGCGGGGTGGTTGGTCGAGTGGACTCCACGCCGATCATCGTGGGAAAAAGAAGCCTGCTGTCGGATCGTGGATTTTCCGGCCTCGATGCGCTGGACTCCGAGGCAAGCCGCCTGCAAGGCGATGGTCAAACGGTCATATGGATAGCTATTGGCGAACGCTTAGGCGGCATTCTTGCTCTTGCCGATCCGATCAAGCAGACCACGCCTGAGGCTATCGCCGGCATCCACGCCTTTGGCGTCAAGATCGTCATGCTTACCGGAGACAATCGCCAAACTGCCGAGCGCATCGCAACCAAGCTCGGGATCGATGAAGTCCACGCCGAGGTGACTCCGCAGGATAAACAGGAAAAAGTATCCTCTCTGATGAATGCCCACAATGTCGTTGCGATGGCGGGAGACGGAGTGAATGACGCTCCGGCCCTCGCTGCCGCCAATGTAGGCATCGCCATGGGCACAGGAACGGACGTAGCCATGCACAGCGCCGGAATAACTCTGGTAAAGGGAGATCTTCGGGGGATTGCCCATGCCATCGCCTTAAGTCGCGCCACAATGCGAAACATCCGTCAGAACATAGCGTTTGCTTTCCTTTATAATACGCTCGGCATTCCTATCGCCGCCGGCGTTCTTTACCCGTTCTTTGGCTTGCTGCTCAGCCCGATCATTGCCAGTGCGGCCATGGCGCTGAGCAGTGTCTCGGTGATTAGCAATGCCTTGCGGCTGAAGCGAACGAAACTCTAAGCACGAATCGAACGGAAAGCCTCTGTGGGAAGAATCCTCGCTGTTTCGGCAATGCCGACTCGTCGATGACAAAGAACCGATAACCCCTGTCTGCATCGGAGAGATCCTCTCCGATGCAGTTTTGGGGGCCGGTTTCTCATCAGGGTCGATAACCGATGTAGTCTCCGTAGGCATCACGCACGAGGAGGGAACGATCCGTGGTCTCAAATTTTGGGCGATCCGAGTCGTTCAACCATACCGTAGTAATTTGTCCGGGATGAATGGACACCCTAATTTCCTCGTTGTAGGTTTCGCCGGAGACGCTGACGGTGTACGTGCCGGGATCGAGCTCCATCGGTCGCCGGTAATAACCGGTTTTGGCCTTTCCGTCCGAATCCAGGCGGACGCGATAGTTGTCTTGAATCCAGACGTTATTATTATCCCCCTCGACGACCTTCCTCTCTGGCGTGAAGATTCTCAGGTATCCTTGGGAGGACGACTTGATGATCTTTTCGTCTCCTGCCTTTGGTGGACGAGGGCCCACCAGCGGCGAGTGTTGTGAAGCGTAGAGTGGGAATGCCATTGGCAACATGGCTGCTGCCAAAAGCAGAAGTTTGCATCTTTTTGTCGGTGTTTTCATGCTATGTATTAGTTGAGGTTTAACTTGGCCGGACCGCTCTGCTTTCGGGTTTCCCGGCCTACAATTCGTTGAACGCCGAAGTCCTGAAAATCCCTTTAACAAATGTTTCCTCCCCTTTTCTCTGGATCAAAATTGTGAAGGGCGATGGCTAATTCTTTCCCTGAATCGATCACGATGCCTCGTCGTCTCGTGCGCTTCGGGTCACCAGCAGGAGAGGTGATGAAAAAATCCACCCCCCTTCCGCATAACCGAAAAAAAATTCAACTTTTTCAAGGGTTTCGCGTGCTTGCGGGCATTTACGAGAGTGCCCGGCAATTTCACGACGAAGCTGCCGAAAGGCTGAAAAGAAACCCAAACGAAAAGAATACAATGAAAACTCTCACCAAAACCCTCAGTGTCCTGGCCATCAGCGGTGCTTTCGCCGGAGCGGCTCTTGCCGGCCCCGGAGATGCGTATGCACCTTACGGCACACTTCCCGCCAAGAAGGATAGTGCGACCCAGATCGCTCTCTTTCGGAGCGGCGGAGTGAATTCTGCCGAGAAGAACGCCAACCTCAAGGAAGTCACGCTCTTCGTGAATCCGAAGACCCACACCCCCGTAGTCGTCAAGGTGGCACGCTGATTCAAATTAAGTTAAGCTTCGACAACTTAACAACGCCGAACGGGAGCGGAAGAGTCCGCTCCCGGTTGGTGGAGAAAGGGGAAAATGAAAGACAACTTAAATGATCTCTTGAAAAGCTGGCAGCCGGAGGTTCCTGAACCGTCGGATTTTCGGCGCAATGTCTGGAAAAAAATCGAGCGTTACCGTCCCGTAAAGGAAACGGGTTGGCTGGCTGAGTTGTTTGTGTTGTTTGCCCGGCCACGGATCGCTTTTGCGATGGTCGCGTTTGCGATAGTGGTTGGGGGCGTAGTCGGTCGGGAAGTTTCCGCTGTCAGTCAGACCTCTGACTATCTTCGTTCGGTGAATCCTTACGCTCAACTGCGATGAAAAAGGGCATCTTTGTTCTGGTTACTGCCATCGTGTTGGGGCTGGTCGCCGCTGCTGCGGCCTGCTGGTTTTCGCAACGTTCTTCTCCAGAAGATTGGTTCCGAAAAAAATTCGATCTAACCGAACAGCAGGCTCAGCAAGCCGCCGCTCTCCATCAGGAATATCAGGTTTCCTGCACCGAAATGTGCGCCCGCATCGCACAGGCTGACGCACGGCTCGCGAAAGCGATTCAGACCGGCAATGGGATGACACCCGAAATTCGGGCCGCTATCGCCGAAACGGACACCGTGCGCACGGAATGCCGCGCCAACATGCTGGAGTATTTCTATAAAATTGCCGCGACATTGCCTCCGGCAAAAAAGCAAAGCTACCTGGATATGGTGCTCCCAACGGTTCTCGAACCGGGGGAAATGGGTGGAATGCACCGCCAATGAGCGTCTTGCCGACTGATGCGGATATTTCCGCGATGCGTCGCCTTCGGGAGGGAGATGATCTGGCGCTCAACGAAATCATGGACCGATGGCAGCGGAGATTGACGAGCTATCTTCTTCGCGCCATTGGCAACGAGACCGTTGCCGTTGATCTTGCGCAGGAGACTTTCGTCCGCGTTTATCAGAGCCGGGAAAAATACCAACCCAAGGGCGAATTTTCGACTTGGCTTTTCGCCATCGCGACAAATCTCCTCCGGCAGCATTTTCGATGGCTCAAGCGCCATCCCACCGTTTCCATGGATTCCGTGGAGCCAGGCTGCGACGACCCGCCATTGAGCGCACATCTGCCCGCCGAAGATTCCAACAATGTCGAAAGGGACGAGAGAGCTAGGATCGTCAAGGACGCCGTTACGGCCCTGCCGCCTGAACTGCGGGAGGCTGTTCTGTTGTTTGAATACGAGGATCTGTCGCACGAGCAGATCTCCAAAATCGCAGGGTGCTCGAAGAAGGCGGTGGAAACCCGCCTCTATCGAGCCCGAGCCCTTCTGCGGGAAAAACTCCGGCACTGGCTGGCCTCCTGAGAGCGAAGTCAAGATATGGAACGGAAATTGCTCATGACTCTCCGTGCTTTCCCGTTTATTTCTCTGCTCTCTTGCGGCATTGGGCCTGCTGGTCTCATCGCAGGCGCAGGCCGGAGTCGTCGCGGAGATTCCCGTGGAATATTCCAGCGGGTATCTCTGGCTGAAAGTCCAGCCTGCCGGACAGCGTGAAACGCTCAACTTCATCCTCGATTCAGGCGCAGCCTCGAGTGTCTTGGACCTCAACGCGGCGCGACGCCTCGCTCTGAGGCTTGGCGGCCGCGTGCCGGTGCAGGGCGTCCATTCGCGCACAACCGCTCACTACATCGAACGGTTCAATGCCCAGGCAAGCGGCATCACGCTGCCCAAGTCGCTTTTGGCCCTTGATCTGAGCATGGTCAGCCGGACGTGTGATCGCCCGATCGACGGTTTGCTGGGGGCGGATTTTTTCCATGGGCGAATCGTCCAAATTGACTTTGCCGCCGGGAAGCTCCGGATTTTGGATCGGGCGCCCGTGAGCGAGTGTTGTGCGGTGCTTCCGATGAAGCAGCGCAACGGCACGTTTTGTGTGCCGGTGGGAGTGGCCGGAAACCCCTCGCGGTGGATGCGCGTGGATACCGGCTGCGATTCCACTCTGGAGTGGGTCATCAATGGGGCCGGAGATCGACGCCATGCCGGCACATCCATCGGTCTGACAAATACTCGCACCCGGTCGCTTATCACGGATGTTCAGTTGGGCAGCCATACGCTTCCGGGAGTGAAAGCGGGAATTCATGACCAGCAGATGTTCCCCGGAGAAGCCGGGTTACTGGGAAATGCCTTGCTTGCCCGATTTTGCGTCACGATTGACACTCCGGGCGGTCGCCTCCTGCTGGCAAGCAAGTAGCTCCTCAATCTTTTTTGAGGGTTTTTCGTTCGAGCGGCGTTGAACTCCTAGAGCCCGGTGATTTCACGATGAAGTTGCCAGATGGCTTAAAAGAGAAACTCAACAGAAAGACCCAATAAAATGAAACCCCTGATCAAATCCCTGGCGGTTCTCGCCATCGGTGGAATCTTCGCGGGATCGGCTGTCGCCGGACCGGGCGATGCCCATCCCTCCTTTGCCTATCAACCGGCAAAGAAGACTGAATCCGTGCAAATCGCTCTTTTCCGGGCGCCTGCGGCCAAGGAAACCAAGGTGGAAGTGAGACAGCTTCCCAACCCCAACCCGAAAATCCAATCGGCCAGAACCGTCCAAGTGACTGGCCGCATGTCTCCGAGGTATTAAACCCTCAAAATCGCCGATAGTGGGCGGGTTCCTTGAATTCGCTCACTGGCAGGCGAGACATCGAAGGCGATAAAAACTCGAAACGTTCCTGTATGAAAAATTTTTCACTCCTGCTCACCTTGGCTGTCGCCCTCTTCGGGCTGGCGAACAGATCACAGGCGGCATCTTCCAATCCCGTTCTCGACGACTATGTGATTGTCGCCGAGGCTCTAGCGAAAGACGACCTGGCTGCGGCCAAGAAGGCCGCTTCCACATTGTCCGAAGCAGCAACCACCGAAAAGCTCACGAGTCTTGCGAATCACGCATCCGAGATCGCCTCCAGCGATTCTCTCGATACAGCCCGCGAGCATTTCAAGCTGGCGAGTAGTGAAGCCGGAAAACTCGCTTCCGGCCAAGATGGCTACTACGTGTTCACCTGCCCGATGGCCAAGGCCGAATGGGTGCAGAAAACGAAGAAAGTCCAAAATCCCTACATGGGCCAAAGCATGCCCGGTTGCGGCTCCCTCAAGAACGGGAAATCCGGCTCTAAAACCATGAGCATGGGCGGCGGCTGCTGCGGCTAAGCCAATACCCAACAGTAAGATTCTCTCATCACTGAGTTCTTTTCAACCGATCGGCGGGTTAATGTTAATTCGAGGCCGTGCAACGTCCGGGACGGGTTCGAGCCTCGATTCGTTTACCTGGAGGAGCATGAGGGAACTCTTGCCTGAATGGCTTATCACGAGGTGCAGACGGTTTCCGTAATGTTCCATCAGGAAGAACGGCATGAGTGACGATACGAAAAAGCGGCAGAAAGGCCGCGGGTCGAATTGGCGGGATTACATTCCGCTCATCACTATCGTCGCGCTTACGGTGCTCGCATCTGGAGCCAAACAAGTGAGTTACGGCACCGACGGGTCTGTCATGTCATGGATGCGCGACTTTATGGGGCTTTTCCTCGTGGTCTTCTCGATGTTCAAGTTCTTCAACCTGGAAGGATTTGCGGACGGATTCCAGATGTATGACCTGCTGGCCAAGCCATTTCGGCCCTATGCCTACGTTTATCCGTTTCTAGAGCTAGGGCTGGGCCTTGGCTACTTGGCTCAGTGGCAACCCACCGTCATCGCAGGAGCCACGGTCGTATTGATGGTTTTTGGAGCAATGGGCGTGGTAAGCGCGTTACGCAAGGGGCTCGACATAGAATGCGCCTGCCTGGGCAGCGTCTTGAGTGTTCCACTTTCAACCGTCGCCCTCGTCGAGGATCTTGGAATGGCGGCGATGGCAGTAGCTATGTTGATTGCCGGGAAATATTGAGGCTCGCGCAATGCGGTGACACGATACTCCCACGTATTCGGCCGTCACTCTATTATGCCTCAGCACCTCCGCCACGCCCCCTTCGCGTCCACCCTCAGCAATTCCACCGCTCTCCATATTTCTCATACCCACTCGATGTAGAGTAGGCGGGGGACGGCGGGTTGAGAGGCAAAATGCCAATGACCGCCTGTGCCCCGCCCCTCGTCAAACCGGACAAGCGGATTTCCCGCATCCGGCTTTCTCATGGCGGTTCATCGGTTCGCGACTCGAACAGGTCAGAGCCTCACCACGCCCAGCCGCTCGTAAATGAACCGGTAGTAGGTAAGATCTGCGGATGGACGCAGATGGCGCTGACTGCGACCTTTCATCTGTCGGAGCATTCTTCCGTAAACGAAGCTGTTCATGTTATTGAAGACGGTCCCCCGGTGCCCTTGCCCGAAGTATTGTCTCCAACCGCGCAGATAGGCGTTGACTCGTTCTACCAATACCGCGATGGGCAGCGCCCGGTAACGGCTTTGGGTGAGTTCACGCATTTGACTACGGAACCGCTCTTGCGCTTTCCGGGAGGGCTTCATCGAAAGCCACGGGCATTTGCCCCACTTTCGACTCCAGCCCTCCCACGCAAACGTGTAGCCCAGGAAGTCGAGCGACTCCCCTCCGAGCTGAACGTTGCGGATCGTCGTCTTCTGCTGGTTGATGACCAGACCCATCCGTCCCTCCAAGAGCTGCGAAAGCCATTCCATGACTTTCTCCGGGTGCCGGCGCATAAGGATCACAAAGTCATCCGCATAGCGGACGATCTTTGCATCGGCCCATTTTCCCGGCCCCGTTTTGCTCCGGAACGAACGATCCAGCCAGTGCAGGTAGATGTTGGCCAACAGGGGAGAGATCACTCCTCCCTGCGGCGTTCCCTGCCTCTGGCGGCTTCGGTTTTCCTTCCCATCCCGATCTCTTTCGATCACCTCGACTCCGAGCCACTGCCTGATCAGACCGATCACTGACCGGTCCGCTATGCGCTTTTCCACGCACTTCAGCAGCTTCTCGTGATCGATCAGGTCGAAGCATGCCTTCAAATCGGCATCCACCACCTGTCTCCGACCGCTTTTGAGACCAGCCCGAATCGCCTCAAGGGCGTTCCTGGCCGAGCATCTCGGTCGAAAACCGTAGGATGTCTCCTCAAAGTCCGCCTCGAAGATGGGTTCAACCACCAACAAGACCGCCATCTGAACAATGCGGTCGCACACCGTCTGGATGCCCAACGGCCGCTGCCCGCCATTCGCTTTTGGGATATATACTCTTCGGATGGCTTGAGGCTGATACCTCCTGCCGCGAAGGGCTTCCGCGATTTCCCCCAGGACCCTTTCAATCGCTCCCTCCGTGGACTTCAGGGCATCGATGCTGACCCCATCCACCCCAGGTGCTCCCCCGTTTGGGATACCTGTTTCCACGCTGCCTCAAGCACGTCGCGCCGATAGATCCGGTCGTACAATGCGTAAAACCGAAACCCCGGCTCATTCTTGGCTTTCCGATATAGCCTCCGTCTCAACTCAAAGACTTTCAGGGGCAGTCCCTTCCAGTTCGCCTTGAAGGCTTCCGGATATTCGAACTCCCCTTCTCCCGTAGTGGTCATTTCTGACAAGCGGCTCCTTTCGTTTATTGACTTCTTCTCCACCAGGACAAGGCCCCTTCGCTCCACGGCCATTACGCCGCTTCCCCGCTACTATGGGCCTCTCCGACTCCCCGTGCTCCCCCGCCTCGGTTATGGCTTCCCTCGGCAGGTTCGAGGCACGACCTCAAAACACGGGGCCTCGCAGGTTCCTGTACCTTCTGTCGCCACGCGCCATCCCCAAACACCCCGGGGAACCAGGCAATACGCCTCTGCTGAACAGCGTCCGCCCGTCCTGGCTTCAACTCGTCATAAAAGTCTGGCCGCTCCCGGGCTAATAACTCTCGGGGTTGATTCACGGGTTCGCTTGCGCTACGGCTCGCGGCTTCGCCTCCGCAGGGCTTCGAAACGTCCCTCGCGGAACGCCCCGCCTGCTCGGCTACATGTCTTCAGCTTTTTACATGGTGAACTCCTTTCATTTCACTAGAAGGCGACAGTCTTGGCCTGCCGCACATGACACTTATGGTCGCCTCCTTGCTGCTGGCGGCTCTGCGTGTCGCTTACGTAGAGGATGACGCTGGCTTTCTTGGCTTCGGACACCATCATGAGGTCGTCGCACGCTGATGCAAGGGGTATCGAACACTCTGTCAATTTCCTCCACCTGTGTACTGCTTCATTTGATTGGACAATGAGCCTACTTCGGTTGCAATTTTCGTAGTTCGGTCCGAGCATCCTGAACAATAGCCCAAGCCGAGTGCAGGAATAGGGCAGCGATTATTCCTGCCACAATCAGATCTGGCCAAGCGCTTCGGAACCAAGCGACGAACCCGGCCGCTATAATTACTGCGACATTGGCGAGTGCATCGTTGCGGCTGAATAGCCAGATGGCACGCGCAGCGGCATCGCGGCCCTCGCGAAACCGCACTAACATAAGTGCAGAAATGACATTGACGAGCAGGGCAACGACGCCAAGACCGCCCATGAGTTCGGCTTCCGGCGGAATCGCGTTCATGGCGCGCCAAACCGCCATGCCCATGACACCGACGCCGAGTGCCAGCAGGAACACTCCTTGCAACAATGCCACTCTCGCCCGGACATGCGCAGCCCAACCGAGTGCAAGCAAGCCTATGAGGGTGATCGAGCCATCGCCCAAAAAATCGAGGGCATCCGCCTTGAGTGCCTGGCTGCGAGCAAGGAAACCGCCGACAATCTCGATGACGCCGAAACCGATGTTGAGGACGACGACTGTCCACAAAGCTCGCCGATAAGCGGGATCGTGGGTGGCGCGTTTCTCATCTGCATGGCAGCCGCAGCCTGTTTTTAGTTCTTCGCTCATGGCATGGCGGAGGCGGAGCTAAATCCTTCAAAGGGGATCACTCGTCGCAGGTGCATGCATATTCCGGGTTGGAACATCCTTTGCAGTTGCTCAGATCGAGCTTGATACGGAAATTTTTCGGTTTCGCGTCGGCGGTTTCCTTCACTTGAACCACGACATTGTAGTGCTCTCCCTCGGGAAGGGCCTCCGTCGATACAAGAAGGTTGTCCTTCTTTGAGAACTCGAGCTTCTTCTTTCCAGTCGGCGCTTCTGCCGTAGCAACAACAACCTGATCGGTGGGAGCCAGCGGTTTTTTTTCGGTGTCGTAAAACGCAATCGAAACAGTGCGGTCTGGTTCCACAAAGAATTCGGCACTGGTGTCTCCAAGGTGAAGAATTCGCCCCTTACGCGGGCCTGCCTCGATATTTTTGGCTGCAATAGCAGGGCTGACGATTATTGCGATGGCGACAAGTGATGTGATGAGTTTTTTCATGGTGTTACGGGTTCAGGAGTTTCGGGTTCGGTGATGGTTGTTGTGTGTTTGTTTTTTCGGTTGGTTCTTCGCTCGATCCATTCGTAAAGCGTGGGAAGCAAGACGAGGGTGAGGAAAGTGGAGGAAATCACCCCGCCGATAACGACGGTTGCAAGCGGGCGCTGAACCTCAGCGCCCGCACCCGTTCCTAGTGCCATAGGCACGAATCCGAGTGACGCAACAAGGGCGGTCATTAGCTTTGGGCGGAGCCGGGTTAATGCGCCTTCAACTACCGCTTCTCGAAGCTCTCGTCCCTGCTCACGAAGTTGATTAATGAACGAAATCAGCATGATCCCGTTGAGCACAGCTATACCTGACAACGCGATAAATCCGACTCCGGCGGATATCGTGAATGGCAAGCCGCGAATATAGAGTGCCAAAATCCCGCCCGTCACCGCCAGAGGAACGCATATAAAAATGAGCGTCGCCTGCCGCAGCGATCCGAAACTCATGAAAATCAGAATATAGATTAACAGAAGCGCAAGCGGGACTACGATATAGAGTCGTTTTTTGGCTTCGATGAGGTTCTTAAATTGACCGCCGAATTCAAAATAGTAGCCGTCAGGAAATTTGACCTTTTCTTGAATGTTGCGTGTCGCCTCTGCGACAAAACTCGCCGTGTCACGCTCCCTGACATTTACCAAGATGGAGACGCGCCGTTGCGCATCCTCACGAGCAATTTGGTTAACTTGCTCGACGATCTTGAGCTTTGCGATTTGTCCCAGGGCAAGCAACCCGCCGTCCGGTGTGGGAACCGCAAGGCGCTCCAATTCTTTGAGATCGGCGCGGCGATCCTCGGCAAGTCGCACAACGATTTCTATGCGGCGATTGCCTTCGATTATCATTCCAACTTCGCTTCCTGCTAGAGCAGTTTCCACGATGCGGTTCAAATCTTCTGCCTGAACATTGAATTTCCGCATCGCTTCGCGATCTGGTTGAATTTCGACCATCGGCACCTTTCCGATGGCGTCGAATTCTGCTTCGCGACCGCCCGGTGTGTTTTCAATCACGCCGCGCACCTCGCCCGCTATTCTTTCCAACTCGTCATAATCTTCGCCGAAGATTTTACATACGAGGTCGGCCCGTGCTCCCGCCATGATTTCGTTGAAACGCATCTGGATCGGTTGCGAGAGAAGCAGATTTTGGCCCGGAATTTCCTCAATGAGCTTCTGACGCATAAGAGCGCCGAGTTCCGCTTTCTGAATACGCCGTCCATCCACCGACCGCCATGTGTCCGGCGGGTTTAACATGACGTAGGTATCGGAAACATTCGGCCCCATCGGATCAGTTGCGACTTCGGCTGTGCCGATGCGGGAAAAGATGTGCCGGATTTCGGGGAATTCTTTTCGGAGGACTTTTTCGGACCGCTTCTGCATTTCAATAGAGGCTGACAGCCCGGCACTCGCGCTTCGGATGAATTGGAAAGTAAAGTCCCCTTCATCGAGTTGCGGGATGAATTCCGCCCCTGATCGTGAAAAGAGAAAAATGGAGAACGCAAAAAGCGCCACCATGGGGACTACCGTTGCCCAACGATATCGGAGGCTGAAATGGAGTAGAGGGGTATAGATCCGTTTGGTGAAGGTAACGAGCCAGTTGTCTTTTTCCCTGATATTGCCACCAAGAAGGAATGAGCAGAGAACCGGCATGAGTGTCAGCGCAAATACAAGTGCTCCACCAAGCGCCAGCATGACTACCACCGCCATTGGCTTGAACATTTTGCCCTCGATTCCTTCCAACGCGAGAATCGGCACATACACCACCGTAATAATGACGACTCCAAAGAACATTGGACTCGCCACTTCTTTCGCCGATCTCAAGACCTCCCTCGTGCGTTCAACAGCCGTAAGTCTTCGTCCAAGTTGATGTTGTTTTTCCCCAAGGTGTCGAATGATGTTTTCCACCATCACAACAGCGCCATCCACGATCAGGCCGAAGTCGATTGCGCCAAGACTCATCAAGTTCCCGGAAAGTCCGAGATGGATCATGCCTGTCATGGCGAAGAGCATCGAAAGTGGTATAACGAGGGCAACGATAATGGCGGCGCGCCAGTTACCGAGCAGGGCAAAAAGGACGACGACCACAAGAATTGCTCCTTCGACCAGATTCTTTTCGACGGTTTGAATCGTGCGATTCACTAGATCGGAGCGGTCGTAAAGAGGCTCAATAACGATGCCGACCGGTAGCTTTTTCTGAATGCCGGTCAGTTTTTCGCGGACGGACTGCGCAACGAGGCGTGAATTTTCGCCAGCAAGCATGATTGCCGCTCCAACGAGTGCTTCGTCCCCGTCGAAGCTGCTCGCTCCCGTTCGGAATGCGGAGCCGATCCCAACAGTGGCGACCTCACCAAGCAGGATGGGACGTACGGCTCCGGCAAACTTTAGGGGAAGCTTCGCAATTTCCTCGGAAGTCGTAACGCGGCTGGGAGCGCGCAGGATAAGTTGCTCGCCGCCGATCTCCACAAAACCGCCGCCGGCATTTCGGGTGTTTTGCTCGATTACTGCGGCCAGCGTGTCGAGGGAAAGTCCTGCGGATGCGAGGCGAGCCGGGTCTGGCTGAACGACAAACTGTTTTTCATAGCCCCCGCTGGTATTTACTTCTGCGATTCCTGGCGTGGCACGCAATAAGGGCTTAACCGTATATTCCTGAATCTGACGTAGCGCCATTAACTGCTCTTCTCGTGAAGCTGGCTTCTCTTTCGCGTCGGCTGCGTAGTCGAGGCGGTAGTAGAAGATTTCGCCCAATCCCGTTGCGATGGGCGACAACTTGGGCGTGAGACCAGGAGGCAATTCATCCAGCACGCTTTGCAGGCGCTCGGTCACGAGTTGACGCATGAGATAAAGATTCACCCCATCGCGGAAGGTCATTGTGATCTGTGACAGTCCAAACTTGGACAGCGACCGCAATTCGACCATATCGGGGAGGCCAGCCATCTCGCTTTCGATCGGGAAGGAAACGAGCTTTTCCACTTCTTCCGGTGCCAAAGCCGGGACCACGGTATTGATTTGAACCTGCGGGTTGGTGATGTCCGGCACCGCGTCAATTGACAAGTGCAGGGCCGACCAGATGCCGACACCGACAACAACGAGGGTCGCCAGCAAAACGGCGGCCCGCTGCCGCATGACGAATTCAAGAAAGTGATTCAACATAGGAATGCCTTGCGGAAATCAATGACCGCAGGTGCAGGACTTCCCACCTCGAAGAAGCTGCAGTTCGGCCATCCAAAGCGAATTCACCGGCGAACTGACAATTTGATCGCCGCTATATAGGCCGTCCTTGATCTCAACGAACTTATCGTTCATCGCCCCTACCGTGACCGGAGTGCGGAGAAAGGAATCGTCGTTGATGGTATAAACGAAAAATCCTTCTGCGGTCTTGAGTAACGCGGATCGGGGCACGACCGGTCCGGCCTCGCCAGCCGGGGATTGAATCGTGGCGACTAGCCGCGTTCCGGTATCGAAGGGCGTGGCTGTTTCCACCACGATTTCAAAATCACCAAGCATGGCATACGGTGATTTCTCAATTCGCTTCACCACACCGCTTTCGAGAACCTCGCTGGCAGGGGAATCCTTTCGCAGCAATACTTTCTGTCCGGGTTGGATGCGGGCGGCTTTTTCTGCCGATAACCAACCGTTGGCTTCAACCCCCGTTCCGGCGTTTAGGGATATTTTTTTGATGCTTGTATCCGCTCCTTGAATGACATGGAGATTAACGGTGAATTCCGGTTCAACTTGCTCCTCCGCAACTTCCGCAGTTTCAAGGGCAATGGCTTTCCGAAGTTTTGGGTGAAGAAAGAGGCCAAGACCTTCATTTAGCTGAATGGCTTCTCCGGCTCCGTCGCCATCGGATTCGGTTGCCTTGGCCGTTGATTCAGGTGCGTTTGTGGTGGGTTGCTTGCTGCAACCGGAAAGGGTGGCCACGATGATGATGGTCAGAAAAAAGTGTTTCATGGTTTGGTGTTGGGAATTTGCGTTCCGGTTAGAAGTTCGAGTTCGGCCAGTTCTTGTAAGGCGTCTGCCCGCGTGGAATAGATGGCATCGAGGGCTTCGAGGTAGCTGGATTGCACTTCGAGATAGGTGGCGAGCGGAACGGCTCCCAACCTATAGTGGCGATCTGCCAATTCCGCGGCCTCGCGCAATTCGTCCGCGACCTTGGGATTCCACCGCTGCATTTCTTTTCGATGCAGCTCGTATGCTGTCGCGGCTTTTCGGATATTGCGTTCAACTTCGCGCTGACTGAGTTGCAGGACGGCTTGCGCCTGAATTTCGCGCGCTTTTGCCGTTTCGATATTCCCTTTGTTTTGATTCCAAAGCGGCAACGGCAGGGAAACAACCAGTGCGGCACGGGTTTCTTGATCCCCTGCATTTTCCTGCTCAATGACTGGCCCGGTCGTGATGCTGGGCCATGTCTCGTTTTTCGCGAGACGGACTTTGAAGCCCTGTTGCTCAAGCTCGGTTTGCCGTTGAAGCAATTCAAAATTCCCAACAGTGGACCGTTTCAGGAGTTCGCCCAAGGAAGGGAGAGCCGGAAACTCAGTTGAGGGAGGAGCAACTGTTACCGGTTCTGCAAGGAGCCGACCACGAAGAGCATTCAATTCAAAGAGCGCCGCCTGTGCTTCCTTGGCCGCCAGAATGCCGACGCGCTTAAGCTTTAGCACTGACGCTTCGATTGCCCGTGTCTCCAACAACGGGGCTACCCCTGCCGGTTCGCGTTGAACCAATGTGGCAACCAATTCTTCACCCCGTGCGGAGACTTGACGAGCCGCCACTTCCTTTTGCTGAGCTGCGAGGAGTGCATATGCCTTTTGCCGGACCGCTGCGGCGAGCGATGAACGGAACTGTTGTAAACCATGCTCGGCGAGCTTTACTTGCCGGTTTGCGATAGCCTTCCGCAGGGATACACGACCAGGCCATTCAAATGTCTGCTGAACAGACGCCGCCCATACGACTCCGGCAGCGTCAAGTCCGTCGCCAACCGTTCTTTTCGCGCCTAATTCGCCGGTAATCTCCGGGTTCTGCCAAGCGCCCGTCGTGCGCTTTTCTCCCTTGGCAGCGGTAATTTCAGCCTCATAGAAGCGCAGTTCCGGATTTTCCGTGAGCGCCTGTGCGACGAGGGTTTCAATAGCTACTGGCGGCAATGGTTTTGACGGTTCTGCAACCGCTAGTCCCGCCGCGCAAAGCAGGATAGTCAGCGTGATGGATGTTCGCATGGATTTAGCCTTGGCCTACTCTTGATTGAGAGTTGGCAAAAAAATGGGTGGAGAGCAGATGGGTAAGCGGGTCGAGATTCGAGAAGTTCATGTGTGTCCGAGGTGCTTGCCGGAAATACGGTATTTCCGAGGCAGGGATTACTAGCGTCCCAACAGCGAGTTCGGACGACACCGGGCGATAAGCCCGGTCAGGCAAAGAATCGCGGGCACACTACGCCCACGATTCGTCAGGACAACTGAGGAGGATATTCGATCTCGTAAACCGGGCCATCGGGCGCGGTTTCATCAGGTCGCAACGAGACGACTGCGACAGAGCTTCCAGAGGAAAACGCTGGGTCTTCGCCCGGCATGACGGTTCCGTGGAAACAAACACAGCCGCCACAACCCGAAGAGGGGGCTGAATCGTGCTTGTGGCCGCCATCAGGCGATTCGGTTTGCTCGGCTTGATCGCAGCACGGAAGGGCTCCGATCTCCTGTGCAAAACACAGCATCGACTGCGCAAAAAAGATGAGCACGGTGCCAAGGCACAATGCGAGAAGTCCATTTTTGCGGGTTATTGCCACGGGTTGTCCTCCATATCTCAGGGGTCCAAGCCTGTCAACATTGCATTGCTTGGCGTGGCGGTGCGGACTCCCGCTTTCGATAATGACACGGGGGAGGGTATCACCCTCCCCCGTGCTTTGAATGAATGCCTCAACACTCTTTGCAGGGTGGGCATTTCTGCTGTTGATCAGGACAGTTGCTGGTTCCCGGACAATCTTTTGTCGGCGGGCAGTTCTCGCCAGCCTGAACATTGACCGTCCAAACAAGCGCAGCACAGCATACGATCCATCGCATTGCTTTAATCATCGGATTCACCTCCTTTCTTCATCCAGTTGATCGAATCCAAGGTGGCAGCGCCCGGCATCACGCAGGGCGAGGCGTTTCTCGATTCGTTCTCTGTCTCGTTTCATTCGCTTGTCGGCGCCCATGGCGTCCTGATCGTAGGCGAAGAAAGTCTCTAAAAGTGGCATGACCCGATCATCAATGCGGTAATAAACCCAAGTGCCCTCTTTACGGGTATCGACAATACCAGCTTGCCGAATGACTTGCAGATGGGTCGAAAGTGTCGATTGGCTAATCTCCAATGCATCGCACAGCTCACAAACGCACGATTCGGTTTTGCGGAGAACGTTCAATATTCTGATTCGTGTAGGATCAGCGAATGCCTTTGAGAGCAGGATGAGGTCATGCATCTGTATATCGGTAATTACCGATATATCGCGTTTTTTGTCAAGGCTACTACTCGTCGGTGCAGACATGACTGAGAGGAAAAATGCGACCCTTCAACGGGGGTGGAAATTCTCAGGCGGTCGCTGGTCGAACAAACGGCGAGTATCCCCGAGAGGGGGGCGTCGGATTTAAGAGCGTCCCAGATAGCATCGCCGATGAATTTCTGCACAGTCCTCTTCATAGCTCGTGCCCCCAGAGCCTTGTGAATGCCGCGCCTGACAAGGAATTCAACAGCAGGTTCCGAAACGGTCAGTTCAAATCCCTGCGCACGGAAGCGGGCAAGTTCTTCCGATATGGCAAGCTGCCCGATTTCGCGTTGTGTATCCGGGGAAAGAGGTTTGAAGACGATTTTTTCGTCAAACCTTCCAATCAATTCGGGACGAAAAAAGCGATGGAGTTCCGCCAAAACTGCCCGTTCGAGCGTGGCGAATGGCAAGCGGGTCGGGCGCAAAAGCTGCTGCGAGCCGATATTGCTGGTGCAAACGATGTAAAACCCGGAGAGGTCGTAGGTTCGGTGATCGGCCAGCGTGATGCGAGCTGCATCGAGCATCTGCAAAAAGAGATCCCATATCAGCCGATGGGCTTTTTCGATTTCATCGAATAAAAGAACACCTTGCCGGTGTTCGGCGAGCACCTTGCCGAGGCGTCCGGGGCTGCCGGTCTCGTCTCCCATGAACAACTTCACCGCGTCCAGGTGGAGAAATTCGGACATGTCGAACCGGAACACGGAATTTTCCCCGAAAAGGTAACGGGAAAATTCGAGCGTCAATTCCGTCTTTCCTACGCCGGTCGGCCCGAGAAACAGGAACGAGCCAAGCGGCTTGCCGGTGGGCTGCAAACCAAGCTGGCCGCGTTCCAGCACAGAACACACACGAGGAATGACATGGCCTTGGCCTTTGATCTTGGAAGCAAGATGAGGCTCAAGATCGGTGAGTTTTTTAATGAGATGATTCATGGTTGGGTAACGGGTTGAGGTTTGCCCCTGAACCACTGGCGTAAACCGTAGTCGGGGCGAAAGCAGGTGAACCATTTTGGAAAACTGCCGTCCGGGTTGATCGGCGGGATGAGTTTTTTGCGGAACGGCTTTTCACAATGCCGGATGATGGCCGTGAACTTCGGCAGCTTGCGCAGGCGGTATGCCTCGAAGAACGGTTTGATTTTTCGCTGATAGTTGTAGGAGCGTTTCCCGGCTGACCAGCCCCACGATTTTTCCACGACTTCCCGCTCGCCGATATTTTTGGAAGCAATGACGGCCGAATCGTGATTCGCCACGGTGAAAATCAATTCGTTGCTGAGATTCAGCAAGAGAACGTCGGCATACCGTTTATCAAGCGAACCGTGAATGGATGTATAAGCTTGCGTGGCAAGCACGATGGTTGCGCGGGCCTCGCGGATAACGCCTGCGGCTCTATGATCCGCAAAGGCGGATTCCGCCCCGGTGATGATCTCCTGTCCCTCGTCGGCGAAAAGAATCAGAAGGTTGTTTTGCTCCCGTTCCTCGGCGGATTGGTCGAACCGGCTCAGGGCATGGAAATAATAGGAGAGTTTGAGGATGGTATTGATGTAGAGACGTTCCGCCTGGAATTTCTGTGGCATGGCGAGGCAGACGATTTTTCCGGCGTCTATCTCGGAAATGGAAAACGTCGGTTCGTCCGCGCAAAAGACTTCGGAGATTTCGGGGTTCAGGAAAAATTCCAAATACGTGCTCAGCGTTCCCTGCACACCGCCAAGCTGTTCCTCGGGCTGGTCAAGATAGCTGCGAAAGGCTGTCACCAGTTCGCGGGAGCGTTGATCGCCCCGGTTCATTAGTTCCTCAAGCGCGGCGTTGGAATCCTCGGGAACGAGCAAAAGCCGGTGAACATTCGGAATGGTGACATACGCCTCGATGTGCCGGAGAATTTCAAAGGCGGTTTGAATGGCGAGTTGGGCCTTTGTGGGGAAGAACGGATTGCCGCCGCGCCCCCCGGTCAATGACACCGCCGTATCCACGATGACTTTTGCATAGGTGGAGGCGGGAACGTCCGGGTTCCCGGTGATATTGATGGTATGCGGGGGACGCCAAAGCATATCTTCGCCCGGTGGCCGGGTTTGCAGCAAAACCAAGTCGTCGCTACGCCCAAAGTGCGCGGCCATCCGCACCAGTATTTCCCAATACAGCCCTTTTTGGTCGAGGCAGATCCCGCCCCAATTTTTGACGTTCTGGAAAATCTGAAATGTAATCGCATTGATCGCGGATTGCGTTTTCCCGCTACCCGTTCTCCCGGTAATAAGCCAGCCACGAACGAAATCCTCCATTGTCCACGCCAAGCCGCCGAGCCGGAGGACGATCTTGCCGGAATTGTCAGCCGCGCAAAGCGTCCACGCGGCGAATGCAGCGCACAGGCCAAAAACGACGAAGGAAAGTGGCGGCGCGAGATAAAAATATCCGGCCAGCGCGCTGGCTGCGCACAAAGCATAAAGAAGTGAATCAAGAATTTTCATCGGTGGGTTTGGGGTTGAGCTTGGAAATCAGGAAATCGAACAGGCGGCGCTCCGGGTCGGGAACGCTCTGCGTGTAGGATTTGAAATTGACGGTCGTAACGGCAGTGCCGTCCTCGAATTTCTGATGCGAAAAGCCGTCCACGTTCGCGGGACGGAACGCGAAATTTTCGCAGAGGACGAAATCAGAGTTTGTGTCCCTGCTGCCGATGGACGTGTGCCTGGGTGCTTCGATTGCCATAAGAATTGAATCCGTGGGTTTGCGCGTAGCGTTTGTGAGCGGCGCAGTAGTCGCGTTTGATCTTGAAGAGGAGATTTTGCATTTCCCGCAGCGAGCGTCGGTCCACGGCATCCGCAAGCCTTTCCGCAGTGCGTGTGAGCTTGGGTTTTCGCCGTCCCCACAAGCGCGAAACGAGATTTACATTCCGTTTTGCCGCGAGAAATTGCCGCTTTGCCGCGATGGCCGATTCCAGATTGCGGATGCTTTGATAGAATTGCTGGAGCCGGATTGCCTCGGCGGTCTGCGCGCTTCGCAATGCCTGCATGTGGGCGGTCGCGAGCTTTGGCGCAAACACCAGTTTGTCCGAGTCGATTTGCTTCGACAGGTGCTCTTGCAGTTTTTCCGGCGATTCCAAAATCTGGCTCCAACGATTGTTCTCCTGCTCGAAACATTTCATCAGATAGGCCATCTGGTTTTTGTTTCCCGAGGCTGCGGAGCTGGACATGCTGCATCCGACGTACGCGCCTTTGGCGGTGCGCGGGCACAGTGCGACGTGGACGTGAAGATTGTCCGTGTCGTGGTGCAGGCCGTAGGCGTAACCAATCGCATCGTGCGCGTGAAACCGTTCCGCGAATTTGCGCATCACCTTTTTCATGGTGGTCTGCAAAACGCGGTCGGGATTGATACCGGACTGCACCAGCTTGTCGTGAAACGGCTGCGACATTGTGAAGATGAGCCGGTGTTGTATGACCGGATTTTCCGACGATGAGGGGAACTTCCGAAGATGTTTGAACCACGCATCGGAAATCCGGCGTTTCCGCTCGGCGTTCGTGAGTTGCGACGGCGCGGAGCGCGAGCCGTCCGCGTTCGCCAAAATCATGTGATGAAAAAATCCGCCGGCGTGAACCTGCCCGTGCGTTTCCTTCGACGCATAATCGGCGAATTGTTTCAGCCGCTTGCCGACGCCGGAGTTTTCCAGGCGTTCGCCCGAGCGTGCCCGCAGCGAATGCTTCCGCTCGGAAGTTTCGTCGAGATATTCAAGATCGAGGCGGGAGCGCCACGTCGTCTTGAACGGAAATATCATTCCGTTTTTCACGAAACGGACTCCATGATTTCCATAAAGTCATCGAGCTTGCGTTCGATGCGTTCGACCATGTGCGGGTCGATTTTGTCCTGCATGGATACGGCATAGACCACGGCCTCGAACGTCTCGGCTTTTGTTTTGAAGCCGAGGGCTTCGTGCAGAGCGTTGAAACGCAGTTGCGCTTGAATGGCGACATCAAGGTCAATACGGGCGGTTCCGGGTTTGGAGTTGCGTGGCATTTTAGTTAATGGGGTTAAGTATTTTGGGATTTGGAGAGAAAATGGATTTTGTTTCGGAGCGTGCCTGACACGCGGAGAAGAGGGATTTTTGCGCAGCAAGCGCGATGTGATTTCCCCCGGGGAAATCACTTTGCTCCATTACATTTGGTCGGGGAGAATGCCCAAAAAGGTCAGAAGAATCAGGGTGTCCGGCTGCGTGTGAACGGTTGAACACGCGCGGCTGAACTGGTGTCTCACTCTGTTGTGCCGGTTTCCTGGAAAATGCTGAAAGAGTCGGATTTTGACCGTAACGCCTATCCGAATTGCGACCGTTTTGGGGTATGGCAGGCCGCTGTGGATGCGGCCGCTTACTCGCGCGGTAAACGGATGAAGCCGGATGGAAAGGGCGGCTTGGCAGGGATTCACCTCTTTGTCCGGTCAGAAGATGATGGCCGGAAATGCTGGCTCTACGTGTTCTTCTTTCCGGGATCGGAAGTGTATGAACAGGCGAAGGGATTGAAAGCTGGTGATCGAGTCCGGCTGGAAACGACTCATGGCAAGGACGATCATGCGCTGATAAAGTTGCTGGAAAAGCTGAGGTAAAGCCGCTGATTCGTTGCGTCCGCAGCCGGGCTCCCGGCACGAGCGAGGAGGGAATGAATGGGCGGCCAAGGCGCGTCCTGCCGCGAAAAATAAGCTGGTTGGCCGGAGACGGTAGGCACGTGGGGCAAGCCTGCGCCGCCCCCGGTGCCGTCAGCGGCTCCGTCCAACGAGCGAAACCCATACGCGGGTGCGTTGGGGGATTTTCAGCCATGTCACAGGCCGTGCAAATCAGGCTCATGCCTCTGACCGTAGAGGCAAAAGCTCCTTTGCTATCCCCGAGTTCGGGGCAACTTTACCTCCCTCGGCCTATTCTAAAGTCCTGGTGATTGGCCCGAGGTCGGAGTGAAGAACAGGAATCGGGGATACGTTCAAGCCGGGGTCAATCCCCCCGAATGGGCCGCAAATCCGGCAGTCGGCAAGCCAGGCATTGGACGGAATGTCCTCGTATGCGGAATTATAGCAACCTTCAGAGGCGGTCGCGGAGCAGTCCTGTCTGCCGGATTAGGTCAGATAAATGGCTCCAAAGATTAAGCGGGAGACGGCGATTTCGTAAATTACAGAAGCCCTCCTTCCTTGAAACTGAAGTAAGGCTGACGGCCCGCTTCGGGCGTTCCGACAATGACGTGATCCGTCAAGTGAATGCTGATGATTTCGGCTGCTTCACTAATCTTGCGGGTCAATCGGCGGTCAGCCTCGCTCGGGGTAGGGTCGCCCGAGGGATGGTTGTGCATGAGAACCAAAGCGTAGGCACCGGCCAGAATTGCCGCCCGGAAGATTTCGCGAGGATGTGCCACCGCTTCGTTCAGGCTGCCCACGCTAACCACATGATACGCCATGAGGCGCAACTTCGTATTGAGGAACACCGCCACAAGGTGTTCCTTCTCCGGCTCGTGGCAGGGGTCGTCCGCAACGACCTCCCGCCAGAAACGGAAGGCGGATTCGGGGCAGTCCATTGGGCGCTGAACGGCCCCATACTGATTAAGGGTCGCTTCGCCCACACGGTTCAAAACGACTCGGAGAGGAAGGTTTCGCTTCGGAAAGGAATTGCTCATGCAATTTTTTCCCGAAGCGAAACGACAATCGTGGAGCGGCCCGGATGCCCGGAAGCAGTCAAGGCCGGAGCGAAGCGGAGTGGAAAACGGAATAAATGGAGGGCCCCTTCAGGGAGGAGACCGTTTATGCCGGATTTCCAAAAGCCTTGACGGCGGAGTCCGCGAAGCGGATCGAGACGAGCCCTTGCGGCGAGCGAGAGGCGGAGGGCGGATTCGCTGCGCCCGAAGCCTGCGCAGGAACAGCGCGGGACTTTTTTCTTTTGAGACGGCAAGTTCGCCGGAAACAACGGCCTTGGTTTGGTCCGCCTACACTCCCATACCCTGCCCGTGGGACTGCCCCACCTGCCGCTTGAAGGGTCTCTCCTTTGACGAAACAGCCGTGGATTGGTTGCGTGGAATCGGCCCGCGTGGGGTTTGAATTCCGCTTGGGATGGCCGGGGCCTCGGCAACTTTCAGCGATTCCTCGACCGATTGAACGATCTCATCTGAGTCCGGGACAATGGACTGTTCCCCGTTGATCGGCGTCTCGGCCTCTGGCTGCTCGTCCACCTGGGCACTGGCCTGATTCTTCTCAATATCCAAGGCGGCGACGATCTCCTGCTGGCGTTTCTCCGCTGCCTCCAGCTTTTCCAGATGCTCGAAGGGCTGTTCGCTTTGCGCCTGCAATTCCTGAATGCGGGTTTTGAGCTGCTGAAGATTTTCCGTGGATTCGGTGAGCTGTGTTTCAAAATCGCCGAGCGAATGCTCCAGCGAGGCGATGGTCCCTTGCGGACTTTCGCTGACGGTGGCCCCATAGGTGTTCTGGCCGTGGATGCGCAATTCCACCCGAGATTCGAGGCGATGGAGCGAGATCGGAAACCCAGCGATGGAACCGATCGGGCGCGTTTCCTGCATCGGCTTGAGGGCGGCACCGATGAAAACCAGCTTGCGGCCGGCCTCGACGCGCTCGTCGAAATGCTGGCCGTCGATCTTCATGGAAAACGCATCGCCCTTTGTCGGCGCGCGGGCCGCGATGTCCTGCCGGAGTCTGGCGGCGAATTTTTCCTCACCTTTGACCATTTCATTGGTCTGCTTGATCCGCAGACGAATGGAGTATTGGCTGTCCTGATGCTGGCGGTGCAGGCGGTTGAGCCGGATCACCTCCGCGTCGATCTGGGCCTTTTCAATGACCATCGGATTGCCGGAAGCGATGGCCTTGACCTCGGCATAACTGAGGGCCGTGGCATCCACGTCCTCGGCTTTTCGCATGGTGGCGTCCCCCGTCATTACCTGGGAGATAAACCGCGCCTTGGTTTCCAAGGTCTGCCACATATAGGCGTCGAAACTACCCTCCGTGACATAGCGGTAGATGCTGACGAACTCGTTGGTATTGCCTTGGCGAAGGATGCGGCCCTCCCGCTGCTCGATGTCGGAAGGACGCCACGGTGCGTCCAGATGATGCAGGGCGATAAGGCGCTGCTGCACGTTGGTGCCTTCGCCCATTTTGAGCGTGCTTCCCAAAAGAACACGCACCTCGCCCTCGCGCACCGCCTTGAACAAGGCGGCTTTGTCAACGTCGGTGTCGAAATCTTGGATAAAGGCGATTTCCTTTTCCGGGATGCCTCGGGCCACCAATTTAGCCTGGATGTCGTCATAGACGGAAAATTCCCGCTGCCCCGGCTTCGGCGTGGAAAGGTCACAAAAGACAAGCTGGGCCGATTTTTGCGGCGTGGAATCCAGCCAGATACGATGAATTTTTTCGACCGCAAGATTCACCTTGGAATCGGGGGCGTCCGGCGCGGCGGGCGCGATCAAGCGGAAGTCCAGCGCAGCCAGACGACCCTCCGACGTGATCTTGAGCATGTTGTCGATCTTCGGATCAATGGAGCCGCCTTTGATCTTTTCGGCTCTCTTGACCAGCGTTTCCACGAACCTCTTGAGGCGCGGACTGCATGGTGCGCTGACCGTGATGGCTCGGCCGGTCTCCAGTTTTGGGATCGGCAATTTCAGCATGTCAGAAGTCTGCACGTCGGCGGTCTGGCGGAACTGCTGCATGAGTTCGGGCACGTTGACGAAACGGGCAAAGCGGTGTTGTAGGCGATACCCGGCTCCGTCCGGACTGAGTTCCATCGCGGTGACGGTTTCGCCAAACGTGCCCGCCCATGAATCGAAGTGCTGAAGGCCCAGACGGCGAAGCGACGCCATTTGCAGGTAACGCTGCATGGTGAACATCTCAGCCATCGTGTTGGAGATGGGAGTTCCAGTGGCGAAAATGACGCCCCCGCCGCCATTGCGTTCCTGAATGTGGCCGACCTTCAAGAATAGGTCGAACGCCCGCTCGGATGCCGTCTGCGGAAGCCCGGCCACGCGGTCCATTTTGGAAACGTAGAACAAATTTTTGAACTTATGGGCCTCGTCTACAAACAGGCGGTCCACGCCCAATTCCTCAAAGGTGAGCGTCTGGTCTTTCTTGTCCTCGGCGGACAGGGCATCCAGCTTGAACTCAAGCCGTTTGCGCACGCGCTCAAGTTCCTTGACCAGTCTCGTCCCCCGCGACTCGGATTTTTGCTCGCGGATCGCGTCCTCGATTTCGTCGATCTGCGCGGTGATAAATTCCTCGCGGGCGCTGATGGAAAGCGGAATTTTTTCAAAGCTGGCATGCGTGACAATGACGGCATCCCAATTCCCGGTGGCAATGCGGCTGAAAAGTTGGGCGCGGCGATCCTTTGCGAAGTCGTCCTTGCCTGCGGCGAGGATGGTGGCATTGGGGTAAAGCGTCAGCAGCTCGGTCGAGAACTGCGTGAGCATGTGGTTGGGCACGGCAAACATGGGTTTGCGGGCCAGCCCGAGCCGCTTCATCTCAATCGCGGCCGCGACCATCGTGTAAGTTTTCCCTGCGCCTACGGCATGGGCCAAGAGCGTATTCTTGCTCTGAATGATGCGCCACACGGCATCTTTCTGGTGCGGACGCAGCGAGACCTGGCGGCTGCTGGCGGGCAGCGTCAAATGGCTGCCATTGAAGACGCGAAGCCGAACAGAATTGAATTGGTCGTTATAGAGGCGGCAAAGCCGTTCCCGGCGCTCGTCGTCCTCCCACAACCATGCCTTGAACCGTTCCTTGATTTTCTCCTGTTTGTCGCGGGCACCTTCGGTTTCGGTTGCGTTGATGATGCGCTTTAGGGTTTCGGGTTCGACATCGTAAACGGTGGGTGTTTTGAGGTTCAGCGCATCCACTATGAGGTCGATGGCGGAATACCGGGCCGTGCCCCATTCGGTCGTGTTGGCCACCGAGACTCTTGCCTCCGGACTGCTGTCAACGAACCATGCGCCGACTTGGGGTGAGTGAGTGATCTCGACGGATTTTCCGCCAAGCAGCGACGAAACGAAATCCTCCACGTCTGTATCCGGCAACCACGCCGCGCCCAAGCGGGCTTCGATCTGCGAGGGCAGCAAGTCCTCGGGTTGGACGGCTTGCAGGGCGTCCACATTGCCCTGAAACCGGGGATCGGTTTCCGCCGCCTGGCGTGCGACCGCGAGCTTTTCGCGCACGTTGCCGGATAAGTAGCTGTCTTCGGTCTCCCAGCGGTTGGTCTCGGGATCGAGATAGATCAGCCCCTTGAGTTCCGGCATGAGGCCGGAGACATCTTTGTCGAGCAAAGAGGCCATGTGGTCCAAGTCCACGGCTCCGCGTTCGTTGAGCGCGACGACCAAGGCATCCTTGGGTGTCTCGGCTTTATAGACAGGCGCGGAGGAATGAATGGTGCGCTCGTTGAAAATGGCGGTCTTGGTAGCCCGCTTGGTGTCGTGCCGATAGTTTTCCAGCGAGCACAGGAGCGGATAATCCGGGTCGCTGCGGAAAGCGCGTCGGTTGGCAAGCGTGTTGATAGGACCGAAGCGGGCGACAAACTGGTCGTATCGGAGATTGAGTTGCTGGCGAGCTTCTAAGATGGCGGGTTCGCCACTCTCTTCCAGTTGGGTGCGAAGAACCTCGCGGGCGGCATCGCGAACACGAATCATCCCGCGAATCCGGCGCGTGGTTTCGGCGGGTAGGCCGTTGGAAAGAACCAGCGTAGTGCCTTTGCGGACGGCAACCTGTCCATCGTGTAGGGTGAACGCACCCTCTTTAACGCCTTCTGGAACCGGGATCTCCGGGGTATCGGTCTGGATGATGGACTCGCCCTCGGGTTGCCGATAGACAGCGGCAGGCAAATGGGTGATGGCCTCCGACAAGGCAGCATTAAGCGGACGGCCATCGGGCACCAAGGCCGGTTCTCCCTCGGAATACATTTTGCCTTCCTCGGCCATCTGGCCGCACATCATGGCGGGCCGCTCGGCAAAGTAGCGATTGATGCGGAAACTCACGCCATCGGCGTTTTTGTGGGAGGCCAGTTCGCGCCAGTCATACCCGCACGGCGCTTCGCCTTCGTGCAGGCGCCGCAGGAAAATCATGTCGGTCGTGACTTCCGTATTGGCATTCACCTTGAACGCGGTGTTGGGCAAACGAATAGCTCCCAAAAATTCCGCCCGTTCATGGAGGTATTCACGAAGCCGGGCGTCCTGCTTGTCCATCGTGCCCATCGACGTGATGAATGCCACCATCCCTCCGGGTCGAGCTTTTTGCAGAGCCTTGGCAAAGAAATAGTCGTGGATGAGCAAGTTGTGCCGGTTGAACTCCGGGTCAAACACCTTGTAATTGCCAAAGGGGACATTCGAGATAACGAGGTCGAAGCCATCGTTGGGCAATTTGGCTTGCTCGAAACCCTGTCGGCGGATATTCGCGTCGGGGTAAAGCAAACGGGCAATGTCCGCCGTAAGCGGGTCAATCTCGATGCCGGTCAGAGTGGACCGTTCACGCATCGTCTCCGGCATAAGGCCGAAGAAGTGGCCGATGCCTGCGGATGGTTCGAGAATCCTGCCGTGGGTGAAGCCCTGTCGCTGCACCGCCTCATACATGGCGGAAACAACGGTGGGGGAGGTATAGTGGGCGTTGAGGGTGGTGGCCTGCGCGGAGCGAAATTCCTCCGGGGTGAGCAATTCGCGGAGCCGGGCGCGCTCGGTTTGCCAATCCTTATCCTCGTGGGTAGCGAATACCTGCGGCAGTCCGCCCCAGCCGACATAGCGCACCAAAGTTTGCTGTTCCTCGGGCGTGGCCTCGCGGCGCTCGGCCTCCACGGCGCGAAGAACTTCGATGGCGCGAAAGTTGGCGCGGCACTTTTCCTTAAGTGAGCCTGCCCCGAGATTGTCGTCGGGGCCGATACGATAGCCGCCAGAGCGGGCTAGTTCTCGTCCTCGGGTGGCAGGAGAATGTATCTCTCCCGCACCACTTCCCAAGCCTGATCGCTGGCCTGCTGCTTGGTCAAACCATCCGCTTCCAGCTTCGTCTCCAGTTCCAGTAATTCGTCGAGCGTCCGTTCCTGGGCTTCGTGAAGGGCTTCCTCCAGCTTGCCCGCTTCCTCCAGTTCCCGCACCATTTTGGGACGGAACTCTCTCCAATGACGCTCGGCCATCAGGCCGTAGGCGCTGATCGGATATGTGTTCTTCGTCGTGTTCATGACTTTGTAAAAAATCGAAGAAGCTGAGTTGTTCAGGCGCTGATTGAGCAGCGACCTTTCCGTTCAGCTTACTCATAGCCGGTTTGAAGCCAGAGTAAACGGGCTGTTTTGTTTGCTCTGTACAGCGCGAGCAGATGCCAGCAAATCGGCATTCCAATCCTTTAAGCGAGGACAGTCAGATGAGATTTTGAAACCCGTCCAGTCAGCAGTATTATCCCATGCTTTCTGCCAACCACGTTCCCCGGCCGCATCGTTGTCCAGCCCAACGACAAACTTTTGGCGATGGTCGTAAGCCTGCCATAAAAGTTCATCCGGCACGGTCGATCCGCTGCAACTGACCACAGCGAGGCGATTATTTCGGCCCGCAAAAAGCGTGTAGTAACTCAGCGCGTCAATGGGCGATTCAACCGCAACAATGGAATCTGCCTCGCGGATGCGGCCTACTGCAAACCATGCGGTGAGCTTGTTTCCCAAAGTGGGACGGAAGGCCGAATCGTGCCGCGTGCCGCGCAAGGTCGCGCCAATAACTTTGCCGCAATCAGTGCGGTGCAGGAACACAAGGCTCGGATTCGGACGATGGTTGTTCGCGTAGATCGAGCCCACCGCATGCAGCTCATCCACAATTGGCGACGCAATTTTTCTAGTTTCGACTAAATAGGCGCGGGCAACAGGCCAGTTGACATCGTCGCGAGTTGCGTATTTTGCCATCAACTGCGGAAACGGGAGCCGGTCGGGTTCGGTCGGTCTTCCAGCGGGAAACGCAATGCCTGGGCGGGTCGAAGCCGAGGAGCAAAATCCGCTGGCGAGCGTCTGACAAGCGGCGGCAAAATCTTCGCCGGTCAAGTGGATTTGCAAGTCGATCGCTCCAGCCCCGCCCGTGCCGGTTTTGTTGTCGAACCACTTGTTGCCGGTGACAACAATGTTGTGTCGATCACTACGAGCACGGAAGCTGAGGCCTTCCTGCCTACTTTCGAAGCCGTGCCAACAAAGTAGTTCCCGCAGAGAAATGCCGCGCACTTGATCGGCAATCTGCTGAGTCGTCGCATTCATCTCACCAGCCAATGTTGTGGCAAAAGTCAGATACCAGCTCGTCCATTACTGCTTGTGGCGTGCCGGTCGTTGCGCCAAGTTGCTCAAGGGTCGCCGAGCCGAGAAGATCGGCCCTGACGCAGTACAAGACCACGGAAGCCCTGAGTCCCTTCTGCTCAACAGTTGAGGCTTCGGCTACCCAACCGAAGGTGCGGCTCAAAACTTCGCAAATGCGTTGAAGCTGATCTTCTGGGTTCGGGAGAGGCTCAAGAAAATCGACCGGGTGGCGGCGATCGGAGTGGCGGATATCATTGTCGAGGGTGGCATGTGCTTTCATGCCGCGACATTCTCACGGAATTTCGCCACCTTGGCCCCGAGTCCGGGGCAATTTTGTCGCCTATTCTGGGAGAAGCAGATGTCCCAAATGAGGAACGCTAAAAACCGCCAAAGCGACAGCGCGAGTTTTCACCCTCGCGAAAGCACTTGAAGATGAACAGACGCTAGCATACGACAAGGTCATGGGGAGCGCTGACGAAAAGAGGGCTGAAATTGACCTATTTTTGCAAGGGAAGGACATTGCGCAACGAAAGGAATTGGAAAAAATCATTTCCGGCGCTTCACGTCCCGGAGATTTCATACTTCCGGTGGTGCTAAATGGCGTGGCTCTGGCAGGAATAATACTCTTTGTAACCATTGGCACGCTGGACGTTTGCACGCTTATTTCAATCGTGCTGCTTGCTCTTGCCATTTGCGGGTGGGGCGTAGCTTTTGACCGGATAGTCAACAGACGCTTTAATGCGCTCAAAAATTACGTAGACCTAATTTTAGCGGAACGAGAATCTGATAAAAAGTGAAAGAGCTGTTTGCAGGTGTCGCAGTTCCTTGCAACATTGGGGTGCAGCGTTGAAGAATTGCTTGGTGAGAGAGCCGTGCGGCAAAAGCGGTCACGCCGGGGTTAATCCCGAGCCCGGGCTCGGGATAAAACCTATATCGATGTGAATATGTGCCTTGGTTTCTATCCAAGGCATCTCATGAGCCTATCCCTGGAATGGCGTAGTCGCCGACCGTTTTCAACGCGCTGTCGAGAGTAACGTCGATATGACATTCTTTAGTCAGCGCGAGAAATGGCGTTCTCCAAAAATCGGGCGGCACCGGCAACGAATCTGGCAGTGAATGTGTCCCACGAACGCCAAACGTCGTTTCGATCGCTTGTTTAAGCACGGTCCTATCCATCGTTCCCATTCGAGCCAGAAGAACCATATCCACCAAATCCTTCACCCGGCTATTGGGGGACTCGGGACGTGGGAGCGTGTAGGCGTGCAGCTTTTCGGCGAATTGCTGCTCCTTGGAAATCGCCAAGAATTTCGGAGAAGCGATACCGGCAAATCCTAACCAGTCGCGGCCCTCGATCAGTTCCGTTGGCGGAATAACGGCATCACCCATTCCCACGTCGAGGTGAAACTTGGTAAACATCCGGCCCGCGAGAGACGCCACGACCGGATACCTGGCACCACCTTGTGGAGCACCTTTCAAATCCATTTGCGGAGCGGCAATCGCGAACTCGAAAAAATCTCCCAAGGCAATTCGTGCGCTGTCCTGCAATCGCTTCAAAACCTCGCCGCCAAATTCGGCCACAACTCCGGCGGGCAAGGAAATATCAATGTCCTTGGTGGTGCGGGCTTCCCGCACGCGCAATTCCATCGCGTAGCCACCCTTCAAGAGCCACGGCGCGTTGCGATCCGCGAAAAACCGGGCCAGCAACCGGTCAAAAGAAACCTGCCGCCGCAAACGCTGCAAGTCCGCTCCTTCGGCGGTTGAGATCGTCTTGAGTCGGGTTTCTAGAGCAACGCGAAAGGCGGTGGCGGTGGCGTATTGGCGGGGCTGGTCATTCATGCCGCTTTGAGACGTTTGCGATGGGAGCGAAGAAAACCCGGCATTCTATCGCGGTAATGCTCGACATCCGTTTCCGTGATGAGACCCCGCGCCTTGGCCTCCGAAAAGGCTTGGGAAAGAATGTCTGCGGAAACGTCCTGGGCGACATCCACGATGGCGCGAATCGGACGGGTGACGCGATAGCCTTCCCGTTCCTCCACTTCATTGCGGGAAAGATCGCCATAGTGCAGCGCCAGAATGGAGGGTATCTCGGCGCTCCGGCGAAAATTGCACGGCACGGTCATATGCAGCTTGGAAGGCATGAGGTCGGAAAGGTCATAAATGCTCAGCGCCGTTTGATGCGAGTAAACCCCTTGGGCTTCGTCGGTGCGATTGCGCGACCAAAGCGACCAGAGAATGAGGTCGGCCCGCTCGGGCATGGGGAATTGAGCGAGGCGGTAGATGCCGCGATGCTCGCGTTGCCAGTTTCCAACGCGAACGTGGTAATCGTGATGGGCACGGACAAAGCCTGCTTCCTCAGCCTGCTTCGCCGTAAAAAAACCTCCTTGGCTTTCTGCAATGGCATAAAGTCGGGTCTGAGACTCCTTGGAAGAGCGTTTCACCATCAACACACTCTAGCATGGCTGTCTCTTCATGCAACACAAATACCACAATATTTGTGATGTTTGTGTGGAATCGAGATTACATCTTGGAACAGAAATGGTACTCGATGCAGGAATCGAATCCATGACTCCGCCGTGTGAAGACGGTGCTCCGCCGTTGAGCTAAGTGAGCATAAAAGCTGCCATCATGGAGCGAAAGTGAGATTGGTCCGAGTTCGCTTCCCTAGAGCGCAAAATCTGCTTTCTTGACCGTCTCACATCAGCACGCTGGAAGGAGTCCAGCGTTCTGTATCATTTATTTGGGTACCACTCTTTCTTCCACGTTTCGAGCTGTTCGATCTCTCTCCCTTGTTTTTTCACGATTTCTCGCGCGAGGCTCACAACCTCCGACTTGCCACTTTTCTCGATGGCAAGTTGGGACATGGCAACAGCACTCGCATGATGTTTCGCCATCGTTGTCAGGAACATTTTGTCGAACTGGTCACCGGAAGCTTTTGATAAGACCGCCATCTCAGTCTGCATCTCCTTTGCTTCACCATCCGAGGCCATGTTCATATCGGTGTTCGGAGCGGTCTTTTTCAAGAATTCAGCCATTCGCTCAATCTCCTTTCCCTGATCAGTTACGGTCTTCTCGGCGAAGACTTTAAGTTCACCGTGCTGCGCATTCTTCAGCGCCGCATTCGACATCTCAATTCCGTCTCGATGATGGGTGATCATCATTTGGAGAAATGCTCCATCGAAATCCTTATCGGAAATCATCGAGAGGTGTTCAGTCATTTTATCTGCAGCCAAGCCCGAGTTCTGAACAGCGAGCGCCACCGCTATACCCAAAAGTATTGATCGTATCGTTTTCATGGTAATCCGGTTCGATACGTCCCTCCCGTTCGGATGCCCTGTAGTTCACTACAAGCTGAGAGGGTTTTCGTGCGCTCCATCGTTTCATCTCCGACACCGAAAAAATCCCGCTGACTCTATGTGCGGGCCACATATGGACGCCAAAATCTCCTTTCTTACTCGTGGGGCGCTCGCTCGGCGGGCCGGAGTGCATGCGGAGACCGTTCGCTTTTATGAAAAGCGTGGTCTCCTCGCTGAGCCTGCGCGCGACGCCTCGAATTATCGCGAATATCCGCTCAGCGCCGTAACCCGCATCCGGTTCATCAAGCGAGCCCAAGAACTCGGATTCACCCTGCGGGAAATCGAGGAGATGCTCAAATTGTCAGCGAACAGCCCGAACCCCAACGTCAAGGGCTTGGCCATCACGAAACTGGAAGTGATTGATGGAAAGATTCGCGACCTTCTACGGATGAGAAACGCTCTGGCGGCTTTTACCGACGCTCTTAACGGAATCGGCAGCGTCTCGGGGTGCCCCATCGTTTCCGCCATGGAAGAAGGGTAGCTTTCAAGCATTTGATTTTTTTTTGGCTACGACGATTTCTGCCTTTTTTGGGTAACAATGGGTAACAGCGGAACCAGCTTTTTCCATCATTTTCCATATCCAGCGTTTCGACAACAAAAAGCCCGCAGAGCTTGTATTTAAGCGGTTCTGCGGGCGGAAACGGGGTCTTAAAAAATGGTGCGCGATACAGGGTTCGAACCTGTGACTTCCTGCGTGTGAAGCAGGCGCTCTACCGCTGAGCTAATCGCGCAA
>Ga0075012_10000142_pt1 | contig 71535 bp, 52 predicted proteins | sample All_14_2_FD_71474 | JGI IMG/M metagenome (GOLD analysis project Ga0075012, IMG submission 71474) | Freshwater microbial communities in response to fracking from Pennsylvania, USA - Allegheny Zone_MetaG_DW_15 | ecosystem: Environmental > Aquatic > Deep subsurface > Groundwater > Drilled... | reverse complement strand
TTCTTTCTCTTACAAAACGAATCGGTGCAGGGCTGGGCATCGCTCTCCGGGAAGGGGTTTACGCAGGCCTCAGGGGGCCCAGTCTGGAAACCCCGGCGGAGATGAGGTTTTTGAGAACCATCGGAGCCGACGCTGTGGGGTTTTCAACCGTTCAGGAAGTTATCGCGGCCCGGCATGCGGGCATGCGGGTGCTGGGGCTCTCGGTGATCACCAACCTCTGCGACCCGGACCATCCTGAGAACGCCACGGTGGAATCGGTGATCGCACTGGCGAAACAGGCCGCCGGGCGTCTGGAAACCCTGATCGAAAAGGTGGTGACCCATGACGGTTTTGCCTGATGTAACTGACACCCTGATCCAGGGGGCGACGGTCCTGTCCATGGACCAGGAAAACCGGATCATCGAAGACGGGGCCGTGCTTGTCCGGGGTGACCGGATTCTGGCTGTGGGGCCATCGTCGGAAATCGGAAAAGATTTTACCGGAAAAATCCTGGACGCCGGAGGCTGCGTGGTCATGCCGGGTCTGGTGAACGCCCACACCCACCTGCCCATGAGTCTGTTCCGGGGCCTTGCCGACGACCTGCCGCTGATGGTCTGGTTGAACGAACATATGTTTCCGGCGGAAGCGGCCCATATCCGTCCCGAGACCGCCTGGCTTGGCTCGCTTCTTTCCTGTGCCGAACTTCTGCTTTCCGGGGTCACCTGCTGCTGTGACGGGTACTTTCACGAAACGGACGTGGCCCGGGCTGTTTCGGAATCGGGCCTTCGGGGGGTTCTGGCCCAGGGCGTCATCGACTATCCGGCCCCCGGCGTTCCCGATCCGGCGACCAACGTGGACCAGGCCCTGAGGTACGTGGAGGCCTGGAAAAACAGGGACTCCCGTATCGTTCCTTCGATTTTCTGCCACTCCCCCTACACCTGCTCCGCCGATACCTTGAAAAAAGCGAAACAGGCGGCCCGGGTCCAGGGCGTTCTTTTCCAGATCCATGTGGCGGAAACCGAAGGCGAGAAAAACATGATCCAATGCTCCGGCGGTCTTTCCCCGGTGGCCTATCTTGAGAGTCTGGGGGTTCTCGATGACAAAACCCTCCTGATCCATGCCGTGGCCGTGGACCGGCATGACCTTGAAATCATCCAAAAAAGCAAAGCCTCCGTGGTTCATGTGCCCGAAAGCAACATGAAACTGGCCTCGGGGGTTTCTCCTGTCCCGGACATGCTGGCTCTGGGCATTCCCGTGGCCCTGGGCACCGACGGCAGCGCCAGCAACAACGACCTGGACATGTTCGGGGAAATGGGGTCGGCGGCCCGCCTTCACAAGGTGATCCGGAAAGACCCCACGGTGATGGACGCGAAAACAGTTCTCCGCATGGCCACCTGTGAGGGGGCAAGGGCCCTGGGCCTGGGGGACGTCACCGGGTCCCTTGAGCCGGGGAAAAAGGCGGACCTCATCGTGGTGGATATGCGAAAACCCCATTTGACGCCGATGTACAATCCCCAGTCCCATCTGGTCTATTCGGCCAAAGGTTCCGATGTGAGGGACGTGATGGTGGACGGACGGATGGTGGTGGAAAACCGACGGCTGCTGACCGTGGACCTGGAAGGGGTGATGGAACAGGCGGCCGCGTTCTCAAGGCAGGTGAATCGGCGGCCCCAGGATTTTGAGGACTTGAAAGGCGATCTTTAAAGCTGTTCATCTGGTCGAAAAGTCTCGGGTCTGTTTCTGAAATGCCTGCATCTTACCGGATGTGGTGCCACCACTTGCATCACATCCGGCAAGACGGGAAAAGGAAAAACGGGAATGATGATGTCGGGTGAGGCTGGCCGCTGCGTTGCCAGCTTTTTATTGCGGAGCTTTTAGGGCATCCGCACAGCGGGGAGGGACGTTTACGGAGAGAATGTCGTTAAGACGGAGAGCATTATAGATACATGTGTAAAAACTGTACATAGAGTGATGCATTCATTTGTAATGGGAATATCTGGGGAGGGAATGGGGGATATCGGGAAAATGGAGGGATGGCGCGATGCCGCGGCTCACTTTGCCTTAAACGTCAATGGTAACGTTTGTGCATTTTCATTTCTGAAACAGACGGTTGATCTTAACCCTGAAATATGGGTGAAATAATCCCGTTCCGTCGTCTCCACATTCAATACGGCACCATCAAAAGCCCCATCAGGGTCAGGAACATGTAGACGATGTAGGTGTGCATCTTGCCGTTCTGTAGTTTCCGGATTGTGCCCAGGCGGTCGTTGGTCCAGGCGAAAAGGGGCAGGTAGATCTTTTCGAGCACCGTTTCCGGAACATGGCTTTCGAATGTCGAAGGGGCCGGAAAGCTGGAGTGGATGCGTGGCCAGTGGGTGTGGGGCCTGAGAACCCCGCGAAACAGTCCGGTGAGGGTGTCGGCGAAGGAGGCGGCCGTGTACTGCATGCGGGCTGTGGGGGCCAGGTAGCCGCAGCCCCAGGTGACCGAACGGGTTGCGGTGGTGGTCTTGATTTTTAAGGTGTAGGCCAGGAAAACCAGAACCACCAGGGCCATGGACAGCACGCTGATCCAGCCCAAGGGCGCCAGGGCGGCGAGTTCGGCGTCGTTGAGGAACATGGCGCTGAACGAGGCCACGGCCGATTCGAGAAGGGGGGCCGCCAACAGAGGGATCACGCCGATAAGAACGCAGATCGAACCGAGAACGGCCATGGGGCCCAGCATGCTCCGGGGCGCTTCGTGGGCTGCGGGGAGACGGCTGTCCCGGGGTTCTCCCAGGAAAACCACCCCGAACACCTTGACGAAACAGGCCAGGGCAAGACCCCCGATAAGGGCCAGGGCCGGAGCGGCCAGGGCCGAGGTGGCGGCGGCCGCTCCGGCTCCGTTGACGGCACTTTTGAAAAGACCCAGGTAGATGAACATCTCGCTGATGAATCCGTTCAGGGGCGGAAGCCCGCAGATGGCGATGGCCCCGGTGAGGAAGAGAATGGCAGTTTTCGGCATGGTTTTGATCAGGCCGCCCATGCGGTCGATCTCCCGGGTTCCCAGGCTGTGGATCACCGAACCGGCCCCGAGGAAAAGCAGGGCCTTGAACACGGCGTGGTTCAGGACATGGAGCATGGCTCCGGCCATGCCGAGGACGATCAGCACCGGCTGATGTGTGGCCAGGCCCAGAAGGCCGAGGCCCAGGCCCATCAGGATGATGCCGATGTTTTCGATGCTGTGGTAGGCCAAAAGCCGTTTCAGGTCGTGCTGGGCCAGGGCGAATACCACGCCAAAAACACCCGAGACAGCTCCCAGGGTGAGAACCGTCACGCCCCACCACCAGGGGATGTTGTCGAAAAAGGACAGGGTGCGGATGATTCCGTAGATGCCGATTTTCAGGATGACCCCGGACATCACCGCCGAAACGTGGCTGGGCGCGTTGGCGTGGGCCGAGGGCAGCCACACGTGGAAAGGCATCATCCCGGCCTTGATGCCGAATCCGAACAGGGTGACGAGGAACAGAACCCCGGCCATGGGGGAAGCGGCGCTGATCGAGCCCGCCGCCGGAAAGGCGAAGGTGTCGGTCAAGGTCCTCAGCAGCGTGAACAGGGCGAAAAGGCTGAGGGTGCTGATATGGGTGCAGATCAGGTAGAGTATCCCCGACTCCCGGACCTCCCGATCCGTGTCTTCGGGGATGATGATGAAAAAGGCCGAAAGGGCCATGATTTCCCAGGCGAAAAGGAACAGGAGGGCGGACCGGGCCAGGGTCACCCAGATCAGGCCGGAAACCAGAAGGCCGAAAAAAGCGCTGAGTTTTCCGATGTTCCGGGGTTTTTCCGCAGCGGGCCAGTAGCCCAGGGCGTAAACGCTGCAACAGGACGCCACGATGAGGATGGGCAGGGCGAAAAAAGCGGAAAGGGGGTCCACGGCCGTGATCATGGGGCCGTAGGGAACGGACCAGCTGAGTTCATGGGTCAGGCTCAGGCGGTTCAGGAGGACCACAAGGGCCCCGGAAATCCCTGTCAGGGCTGAGGCGATCATGAAACCTGCGGCCATCCTCTGCCCCTTTTCGGGACGGACAAGGCGGAACGCCAGGGGAAGGCCCGACAGGGCGGCGAGAAGGGAAGACAGCATGATCAGGTAGAGCGGGGCGTAGGTCATCATCAGTTCCTTCCGGATCGTGTGAACGGTTTTTCGACCACGACGACATCCAATGCCGTTTTCTTAAAGTCATTTACCTGGGTTGGCCTTTGTAGGTCGGGCTTTCGCCCGACATCCGCGTCGGGCGAAAGCCCGACCTACGGCATCAAGGAAACGGCATTTCGGTTACATCGTCTCCATGGTCTTCAGAATCCCCAGAATTGTCTGCCTGTCGGCCCGGTCTGTCAACGCCTTTTTCAGATCCTGGTTTTTCAGGGCGTAGGACAGGCTGGACAACAGGTGAAGGTGGACTTTCACCGTGGGGCTGGTCAGGGTGAAGAGAACGGTGACGGGTTTTCCGTCCGGGGCGTCGAAGTCCACGGGTTTTTCGAGAAAGCACAGGGCGATTTTCGACACGGGAAGCTGGAGGAGAATGGGGTTCCTGACGTGGGGAATGGCGATGCCGTCCCCGATGGCCGTGGTTCCCACCGCTTCCCGGGTGAGAAGCACCTGGAGCAGGAATTCCGGGTCGATCTCCTCGGAAAGGTCCAAAAGGTCCACCACGTTCTTCAGGATGGTTTCCTTGTCATGGCCTTGCACGTTGTAATGGATGCCTCCCGCTTCCACCGCCTCGAAAATGCTGGGCATGTGGACACTGTCATCGTCCCTGATCTTGAAAACAGAAGGGTCGACCTTGAGCCCCCTGGCCGTGGCCCACTCCAGGAGTTCGGCCCGGTTGATCATGTATTCGCCGCGCACCGTCTCGGCCGGAAGCCGTTCTTTCCTGATCCACTGAATCACGGATTTTTCCTCGGCCTGGAGCGCGTTGGCCGCGTCGGTGATGTTCATCAGCATAGCGTGTTGTCCTGCATGGGTGTGTTTTTTAAAAAACTCATAATAAAACCGCCGGTTGGTCAAGGGATGGTTGTTTGTTTTTAAGTGCTTGTTTTATATTTTGAAACGGCACAAACGAGGTTTCTGTCCAGTACAGTTCGTTGCCAGGAGCCTCATTCTTCAACCCATGATGGCAATGAGGCGCCCGTTGCATCGGAATACAATGTTTCAGGCGCGACATCAATTTCATCCTGCCATGTTATGGTTCCCAAATCTTTGTTTATTTCAAAATTCTTAAAAAATTCCAAGTCTTTGAACTTATCAAACACACCACCTGATTTCAGGTATTTCGTAAAGTCAACGATTCCCTTTTTCCCGTTATCAAAACAAAATTCAATTTGATATCCGGTAATATACTTACATGAAATGACATCTGGTATCATGAATTATCCCCCTATTTCAAAGGTTCGATTTTAGGAAGAGGTTGTTTTTTTCTGGCCAGTTCCCAGACACTCAGTAATTCTTCCTTATGTTGAGAGGCCCATTCGACCACGAGGCCCAGTGCCCTTGGGGGGAATATGCCATCCAGAACCCGGAGACTCATGATCTCAACAACGATGCTGTCTTTCCCGTAACGGGCATGGAAATGCGGAGGATTGTGATCATCAAAGAACATGGCGATGATTATTCCATAAAACCTGCATATTTCAGGCATTGAGGCCTCTCTTTGAATGTTGATTGAAGAAAAATATCACTGATAGATTATTGCTCTGCAACATATATTTCAAACGCGCTTAAAGCACGGGTTATTATGGGTTGACTTGAAAACCGATATAACATATCGTTTTTGGCACATGTCATCAAGCACGAACATCGTTCTTTGAGCACCGGCTGCCTTGGATGTTTCGGACACCTCGAGAGACACCGGTTGGATTCCGTCCACACATATCAGGGGAAAACGACTCGTGACAACCTTCATCATCCATGGCCTTCTGGTGATCCTCATGCCACCGCTCCTTCTGGGGGTCATCACCAAAACCAAGGCGGCGTTCGCGGGCCGCGAAGGCGCGCCTTGGCTCCAGCCCTACCACGATATTTTGAAATTATTGAGGAAAGACGCGGTCTACAGCCGGACCACCAGCTGGGTGTTTACGGCCGGTCCCGTGGTCACCCTGGCGGCCACCGCCGTGGCGGCCCTGCTCGTTCCCCTGGGAAACCACAGCGCGCCGGTGGCTTTTTCCGGCGACATGCTGCTTTTCGCCTACCTTCTCGGCCTCACCCGGTTTTTCACCACCCTCGCGGCCCTGGACACCGGGTCCAGCTTTGAAGGCATGGGGGCGGCCCGTGAAGTGACTTACTCCTGCCTGGCCGAACCGGCACTTTTCTTCGCCCTGGTCACCCTGGCGAAGATGAGCGGCAGCCTGTCCCTGACCCGCATGCTGACTTTTTCCTCCCCGTCGGCCTGGGCCGGAGCGGTGACCGTGCTCCTCACCGCCGCCCTTTTCATCGTGCTCCTGTCGGAAAACTGCCGGATTCCCTTTGACGATCCCAACACCCACCTGGAACTCACCATGGTCCACGAGGTCATGGTCCTGGATCACAGCGGCCCGGCTTTCGGGTTCATTCTCTACGCCTCGGCCATGAAACTGTTCTTGTTCGCCGCGGTTTTCCTGAACGTGGCCCTGCCGTTTCGAACCGGTCATCCGGCTTTGGACTGGCTGGTGTTCGTCGCCGGCATGCTCGCCATCGCCGTGGCCGTGGGGGTGACCGAATCGGTGATGGCCCGGCTGCGCCTGACCCAGATCCCGCTGATGCTGATCACGGCCACCGTGCTTTCCGCTTTTTCCACCCTTCTGATTTTCAGGTGACGCCCATGGAACAGCTCGCCCATCTTCCCCAGACCCTGTTTCTGGCCGACCAGCTCCTGGTGGCCGTCCTTCTGATCAACTTCGTGATGCTGGCCTCGAGCCGCCTGATGTTCTGCATCCGGGCCGCTGCGGTCCAGGGTGTGATCCTGGGTCTCCTTCCGGGCATCATCCACCCCTTTTCCTTTCACATCGCCGTCATTACGGTCCTGATCATCGTGGGCAAGGGGATCGTGATTCCGAACATGATCGGGAAAGCGGTGCGGGAAGTCCACATCAAACGGGAGTTCGAACCGTTTCTCGGCTACATTCCGGCCCTGATCCTGGGCGCGGCCCTTACGGCGGCGGCTTTTGTATTCGCCCGGCGCCTGCCCCTGGCCCCGGAACACGAGGCCCTTTTGTTCGTGCCCGCCTCCTTTTCCACCGTGGTCACCGGGTTTCTGATCCTCACCACCCGGAGAAAGGCCATATCCCAGGTCATCGGCTACCTGGTCCTTGAAAACGGGATTTTCATCTTCGGCCTGCTTCTCTCGGAAGCCATGCCGGTGCTGGTGGAAGCCGGGGTGCTCCTCGACCTTTTGGTGGGCGTTTTCGTCATGGCCATCGTCATCAACCATATCAGCCGGGAGTTCTCGTCCACCGACACCTCCCGCCTGCGATCTTTGAAAGAGGAATGATCCCTATGACGTACCTTTTCGTTCTCTGTCCTCTTTTATTCGCCGCCGTGGCCTGGGGCATCAAAAACCGCCTGAGACCCCTGGTGCTTCTTGCCGCGGCCCTGATTCACCTGTTGTCCACGCTCTGGGTGACCGTGACGCCCCAGAGTCCCGTGGACGGAGGCTGGCTCTGGCTGGATCCCCTGGGACGCATCGTCCTGTTCTGCATCAGCGTGCTGTTCACCATCTGCGCCTTTTACGCCGTGGGTTACCTGCGTTACTACAACAAACGGTCGAACCGTTTTCTCTGCGTGTGCATGCTGGTCTGCCTTTCGGCCATGACCCTGGTCTCGATGGCCCAGCATCTGGGGCTTTTCTGGGTGGCCATGGAAACCACCACGCTGACCATGGCGCCCCTGATCTACTTCAACCGGAACGCCCGGTCCATCGAGGCCACCTGGAAGTACATCATCATCTGCTCCGTGGGCATCGCCCTGGCGTTTCTCGGGCTGATGTTTCTCGCCTACTCCACCCATCTGGCCCACAAGGACGCCACCCTGATCCTGGGTGAACTCATCGAACAGGCCGGAGACCTGAACAAAGCCTGGCTCCACGCCGCCTTCGTGTTTCTCATTGTGGGTTACGGCACGAAAATGGGACTCGCCCCCCTCCACGCCTGGAAGCCGGACACCTACGGCGAAGCCCCGGGCATCGTGGGGGCTCTTCTGGCCGGAGGTCTGGTGAACTGCTCGTTTCTCGCTCTGATCCGGGTCTACCAGGTCTGTCTGGCCTCGGGACCGGAGGTGGTGTTTTTCAACCGGGTCCTGATCGGCATGGGGCTTCTCTCCATGGCCGTGGCCGGGATCTTCATTGCCAGGCAGTCGGATTTCAAGCGGCTTCTGGCCTACTCCAGCGTGGAGCATGTGGGAATCCTGTCCATCGGGCTGGGCTTGGGGAAAGGGGCCACCTTCGCCGCCTTGTTTCACATCATCAACAACGGCCTCACCAAAGGCGTTCTCTTTCTTTCCGCCGGAAACATCCACCGGGCCTATTCCAGCAAAAGCGTCCATGAAGTCCGTGGCGCCCTTCGCCGCCTTCCCTGGTCCGGAGGGCTTTTCATGGCCGGTTTCGTGGCCATCACCGGATCGCCGCCTTTTTCCCCGTTTATCAGCGAATTCGGCATCGTGGCCGGGGCGTTCCGGCAGGGCCAGAATCTCGTGGGAGGGTTGTTTCTCTTTTTTCTCGCCGTGATCTTTATCGGGCTGGCCAGGACGGTCCTGCCCGTGGTGCTGGGCGACCCGCCCGAGGACGCTCAGCCGTCCAGGTACCAGGACAGGATGCTCACCGTGGCGCCCCTTTGTCTGGTCATGCTGATCATTCTCGTTCTGGGAATCTGGCAGCCTCCGTTTCTTATCCGGCTTCTCGAAGACGGAGCCGCCATGCTGGAGGTGGGACCATGACAGCGGACCTTCGACTGATCTACAACGGCAAAGCCGTGGCCTGGGGGGATGTGCCCCGCCTGAGCCCCGACGATTTTTTCCAGGCACTTTCCCGGTCTGTGGAAAGGGGCTGGCGCGTGGTGTCCTATTTCGCCATGCCGGAAAAGGAAGGCCGCCATACCCTCTGCTGCCTTCTGGCGTACAAGGCCAAGGGACAGCTTGGCGTCATGTCCACGGAAATCACGGGTCGCACCTTTCCGTCCCTGGCCGGGACCTGTCCCCAGGTTCAGATCTTCGAGCGGGAAATCGCCGAGCAGTTCGGTCTGGTTCCCGAAGGCCATCCCTGGTTCAAGCCGGTGCGTTTCCACGCTACCCTGAACGGCAACCCCAATCCCTGGGGTCATGAAGACCGGGCCGGCATTCGCGTGGGTGTGACCGACTTCTACCGGGTGGAGGGGGAAAGCGTCCACGAGGTGGCGGTGGGCCCGGTCCACGCCGGGATCATCGAGCCCGGCCATTTCCGTTTCCAGTGCCACGGGGAAGAGGTGTTCCACCTGGAGATCTCCCTGGGCTACCAGCACCGGGGCATCGAGAAAGCCCTGGTGGGCGGTCCCTGGCCCCAGACCCTCCGGCAGATGGAGGCTGTCGCCGGGGACACCAGCATCGGTCACGGCACGGCTTACTGCATGGCCGTGGAAGCCCTGAGCGGAACCCGGGTGTCGGCCACAGCGGAAGTGATGCGGGGCATCGCCCTGGAATTGGAACGTCTGGCCAACCACACCGGGGACCTGGGGGCCATCGCTGGCGACGTGGGCTACCTGCCCACTGCCTCGTTCTGCGGCAGGATCCGTGGAGATTTTCTCAACATGAGCGCCGTGCTCTGCGGCAGCCGTTTCGGGCGAGGCCTTCTCGTTCCCGGCGGCACCCTGTTCGCCCTGGAGCTGCGCCACCGCGAAGATCTGATCAGGCGCCTTGAAAAAGCCCTGAAGGAACTGGATATCGCCATCAACCTGCTCTGGGACAGGCAGTCGGTGATGGCACGACTTGAAGGAACGGGAACGGTGAGTCCTGAGACCGCCGAAGAACTGGGGCTTGTGGGGCCGGCGGCCAGGGCCTGCGGACTGAAACGGGATGTCCGGGAAGACTACCCCTTCGGGATCTACCGGATGACCAGTATTCCCATGGTCACAGGCCACCACGGGGATGTTTGCGCCAGGGCCATGATTCGCTGGCATGAAGCCCACAAGTCCATCGCGTTCATCCTGGACCAGCTCCGGCACATGCCCGAAGGGGCCCACCGGGCGCCTGTGGGCCAGCTTGCCCCGGACAGTCTGGTGGCGGCCATGACCGAAGGCTGGCGTGGAGAAATCTGCCATGTGGCGGTGACCGACTCCTCCGGATGGTTCAAGCGGTACAAGATCACCGACAGCTCGTTCCACAACTGGCAGGGACTGGCCATGGCCCTCCGGGGCCAGCAGATTTCCGATTTTCCGTTGTGCAACAAGAGCTTCAACCTGTCGTACTGCGGGTTTGACCTGTAGGACGCGACATTGACCATGGGAACGGTACGACATGATACGTGAAATCATCGCCCGATACAAACAGGGTTACCAGACCTTTGCCTATCCGAAAAAACCGGTGAACATCCCCGAACGTTTCCGGGGCTATCCCGAGCTGACCCCGGCCAGGACCCGGGAGGAAAACGAGCGCCATGCCGCGTCCTGTCCTTTCAACGCCCTGGCCGTGGACGACCTGGGTCTGGCCCTGGACATGGGCCGCTGCCTGTTCTGTGCCGACTGCCCGGCCGCAGGCGTGGTGACGTTCACCTCGGACCACGTTCTGGCCGCCACGAAACGGGAGGATCTGATCGTTCGACCGGCTCATCCCAAACGCCCGGCAGGACCAGTTCCACCCGATCTTCTGAAGCTTTTCAAACGCTCCCTGAAATTCCGTGAAGTCAGCGCCGGAGGCTGCAACGCCTGCGAGGCCGACACCAACGTGCTGTCCACCATCGGCTGGGATCTGGGCCGTTTCGGGGTCCAGTTCGTGGCCGGCCCGCGCCACGCCGACGGTCTTTTCGTCACCGGCCCCGTTCCGGAGAATATGCGTGATGCTACGCTCCAGACTTACGAAGCCATTCCAGGCCCGAAAATCGTGGTGGCCTGCGGGGCCTGCGCTATCGGCGGCGGTCCTTTCAAAGATTCCCCGGAAGTCCACAACGGCATCGACAACCTTCTGCCCGTGGATCTCTACATCCCCGGCTGCCCCCCCCACCCGGTGACCATTCTCGACGGCATCCTTCGGATTATCGGAAAGATCTGACGGACTGTGCATCCCTGCCAAAATACAGCCCGATCCATCTGAAGGAATGGTAAAGAGAGGAGTGCTCTCCCATGAATTTTAAGGCCGAAATTAAATTGTGACTTATATTATAAATTGAAAAACTTATAATTATAAATTATACTAAGCCATGAATACGATAATCTGGTCAAAAAAAGCCCAGAAACAGCTGTTAAAACTGCCGAAAAAAGACGCAGTTCATGTTTATGACAAAGTTGATGAGCTTAAACGGTTTCCCGATTGTCCAAACGTCAAGCGTCTGACCAATCATCTGTATGGATTCAGAATGAGGGTCGGCTCATACAGGGTTCTTTTTGATCATGACATGGACATTAAGATCGTCAGTATTGAAGAGGTGAAAAAAAGAGATGAACGAACATACTGAAATCCAGATCATCAGACAAAACGGAAAACCGGCCTTTGCCGTCGTACCCTATGACATCTGGCTTGATTTGACGGGTGGTGATGATCAGCCGGTTTACATTCCCCATGAGGTGGTGGGGTACCAGTTAAAACAAAATCTGTCTTTGATAGCCGCCTGGAGGAAACATCTGAAAATAACCCAGAAAGAATTGGCAAAAAGGACGGGCATAAGCCAGCCGGCCATTGCCCAGATTGAAAAAAACAGCTCTAAAGCCCAAAGAAAGACCCTGGAAAAAATAGCCTCGGCCATGGGGCTTCTTGTTGAACAGATTACGGATTGAGCATGTGTTTCAGGCCCCGGCCAGTAAAAGTGGTGTTACGAAAATTAACGTCGGAACGGATTCACGTAACCGGATCTATTCCGTGAATTTTTCCATGGCCTGGGCTGAGGTGAACAGGGCCATGCCTGTTTTCATGGCGCCGAATCCCAGGTTTTTGTAGAACCCTTCTTTCCCCGGGCTCGCGTACAGGATGATGTTGCAGTGTTTCAGCCGGTCCAGGATCGTTTGGACGATGGTTTTTCCTATCCCCTGGCCCTGGAACCGGGGAACAACCGCCACATCGTAGATGGCGGCCTGGTATTGTCCGTCGGAGATGGCCCTTCCGAAACCCGCGAGACACGATTCCTCGTAAACGAAAACCGTGGTGTGGCTCGCCGCAAACGCCCGTCTGTGGACATCCGGTTCATGGGACGCCATGCCCACCTGTTTCAATGTTTCCGCTACCATAAGCCAGTCCACACCGGAACAGTCTGTTTTGATGATCATGTCCATGCCTTTCCCATGACGGGGTTGTCGGGTTGTTTGACGGGTGGCTTACACCGTGTCGATGAGGTTGCCGCTGAACGACGTCTCGTAGCCGGGAACGCTGGCGATATCGTCCCGCAAAGCCCGGGTCTGGAGGACGTCCAGCATGATTCGGACGGTCTGGTGATCCAGCATGTCGTCCGGGATCACCAGGTCGCAGCGGACAGCGGCCAGGGGAACGAAGGAAAGACCGAAGAGATCCGCCACCACGTGCAGTCCCAAGGCCGCGTCCATGACCCCTGACGCCACCAGCCTCGCCCCTTCGTTGTGGTTTTTCACTTCGTTGTGATAGCCGTAGATCGTGGTGTTGGGCAGTCTGGCCGCTTTCAGGTGGTCATCCAAAAGAACACGCAGGGCCGCGCCGCATTCCCGGTTCACGAACCGCAGATTTTTCAGGTACAGGTCGTCGATCCCCCGGATGTGGTGAGGATTCCCGGCCGCAACCATCAAACCCTCTTCCATGGTGGTGAACCCCACCACCTTGCCCCCCATGCCTTTCAGCGTATCCCGGGCCAGGGCCACATTGGATTCACCGTCGTCGGTGTTGTGGAGATGGACGCCGCCCACATGGGCCGCCCCCTTTGCCAGAGCCTCCATGGACGCGTAACTCGACGCGAAACAGGTGTGAACCCTGGCCCCGGCGAAAGCCCGGCCCACATGGTCCCCCAGAATGGAAAAGGCCGGATCGCAACCGAAAAGGAAGATGGTCCTGTCTAAGGCATCGCTGGAACAGTACAGTCTGGCCTGGGATCCATCCGGGGCGAGAAGGGCGTCGGCCGCCGGCAGGCCCCGGTTGGAGAGAAGCTGTTCGGTCAGGGGGACGCCCACGATGTTTTCCCGCACGCGTGCCGCGTACAAACGTGGCGGCCTGTCTTTTTCGTCCCCTGCCACGTCGATGTCCACCAGGTTCCCGGTGTTTTCTTCACTGAAAAGGGTTTCCACCGTGCAGCCGAGGATCTTGGCCATCCGGATGGCCACCCCGGTGTTGGGCAGGTATCGCCCGGACTCGACATCGTAGATGGCCTGGCGTTTCACACCCACGGCGTCGGCAAGCTGGGCCTGGGACCACCCCTTGGCCTGACGGTAGGCTTTGACGTGGCAGGTGATTTTGGGCAGGGCGTCTTCCATGGCGTCCGGTCTCCAGGTGTTTGACGTTTAAAAAATTATATTGACGCTTAAAGCGATATTTCCTAAGGGAATACCAGTCATGCTGAACGGTATAAGCGGCAAATCATAACCGACTTTGACCGGTCTATCAACCCTAAGATCCGCCGGGTCCAGGGGGTCATATGGAAGAAACATAAGTGTCATTCACCGGGTCAAACCATTCAATAATGTCAGGTGCAGCCATGCGAACGTCTGTTTTTCCTGGACTTTCCCATGGCCCGGAATCTGCAATGAACGATGACATACAAAGAAACCCAACATCATCAAAAGGAGTGTGAGATGAAGAGAAACGTCTGGAAATGGTCATGGATCACGGTTCTGGTTTTAACCGTTCTTCTTGCCGGTTCCACCGCCATGGCGGAAAAGCAGATCGTCCGTGTTTCGGCGGCGGCCAACCTCACCGACGCGCTGAAGGCCATTGGCGCGCATTTTATGGAATTCAACCCGGAGGTGGAGCTCCAGTTCAACTTCGGGTCCTCCGGAGCCCTTGCCAAGCAGATCGACAACGGAGCGCCGGCTGATCTTTTCTTTTCAGCCAATGCCAAGTGGATGGACCATCTGGTGGACAGCGGGAAAGTCGTCAGCGGGACGGTCAGGGATATCACGGGGAATGCCCTGGTGGTGGTCGGTCTCAAGGCCCGCCCCCTGACGTCCCTATCCGATATCAAAGGGTTTGGAAAAATCGCCATGGGAAGCCCGGCAGGCGTTCCCGTGGGAGAGTACACCGAACAGGCTCTCAAGGCTTCGGGAATCTATGAAATCCTGGTTTCGGCCAATAAGCTGGTCCTGACCAAAGACGTCCGTCAGGCCCTTCTTTACGCGGACCGTGGCGAGGCCGATATTGCCTTTGTCTACAAGACAGACGCCCTGCTGGCCGAAAAGGCGAAGATCGTGTTCACCGTCCCTGAAAAACTGCACAAACCCATTGTGTCGAACATGGGGCTGACCGTGGAAGGCGGGGCCAAAAAAGGGGCCAAAGCATTCTATGATTTCATGGGCGGCAAAGACGCCAGGCGGGTTCTCGAGTCTTACGGGTATGTGGTGATCTCAGCCCCGGCTTCAGGGAAATAAAGGTGTAACAAGGATGAGAGGACATACTCCATGACGTTTCTATCTCCCCAAGACATTCAGGCGGTCTTGCTTTCCGTGAGGGTGGCGGTGACCGCGACCCTGATCTCGGCTCCCCTGGGGTTTGCCGTGGCCTATGTGTTCGTTTACCTGCGATTTCCGGGGAAATCCGTTCTGGAAGGTGTGATCAACCTGCCCCTGGTGCTTCCGCCGGTGGTGGTGGGCTACCTTCTTCTCATCATCCTGGGACGTCAGGGTATTCTGGGGCCGCTGCTGGAACGCCTGGGCATCCAGGTGGTGTTCACTTTGAAAGGCGCGGTGGTGGCGTCGGTGGTGGTGGGGTTTCCCCTTCTGGTCCGGTCGATACGGATCGGCATGGAAACCATCGACCGGGATTACATCCGGGCTGCGCGAACCCTGGGGGCAGGTTGGTTCGACAGCCTTTTCACCGTGGTGCTCCCCCTTTCGGGCCGGGCTCTTGTGGCGGGTATGAGCCTGATGTTCGCCCGGAGTCTGGGGGAATTCGGGGCCACCATCGTCCTGGCCGGAAACATCCCCGGGGTGACCCAGACCATACCCCTTTCCATCTACGACTACACCAACACGCCGGGGGGAGACAGAAACGCCATGGTCCTGTGTCTTGTTTCCGTGGTTCTTTCCTTTGGCGTGCTCATGGTGAGTGAGGCGTCGGCCCGCTCCCTGAAGAAGGGGAGGAACCCATGAATCTGTCCGTAGCTATCTCCATGACCCGGGGGGCGTTCAATCTTACGGCCGATGTCCGGGTGACGGGGAACCGCATCGGGGTTTTCGGGCCTTCGGGCAGCGGGAAATCCACCCTGATGCTGGCCCTGGCCGGACTGGAAAGGCCTGATTCGGGGCGTATCGTCCTGGACGGCCGGACCCTGTTCGACAGTGAAAAAAAGATCCACGTGCCTCCGGAAAAAAGGCGGATCGGGGTGGTGTTCCAGCACACCCACCTGTTTCCCCACATGAGTGTGAAACGGAATTTGTTTTACGGGTACAGGCGGATTCCTGCGGCTGACAGAAAGATCGTTCCCGGGGCCCTTATCGAGGTTCTGGGGCTTGGAGACCTCCTCGACCGCAACGTGTCCGGGCTTTCCGGAGGCGAACGACAGCGGGTGGCCCTGGGCCGGACCGTGCTGGCAAGCCCCAGGCTGATTCTTATGGACGAGCCCCTGACCGGCCTCGACCGGGACCTGAAATACCAGATCATCCCTTACTTGAAAAAGGTCCTCGACGAATTCTGCATTCCCATGATGTTTATCAGTCATTCCATGAAAGAGATGCGCCTGATGACCGAGGAGGTGCTTGTGTTTTCAAAAGGCCGGGTGGATGAATGCCTGTCCATCGAGGATCTGGCCCGTAGGAACATGGCCACCGGAGACCGTTCCTACGCCAACCTGATTTCCGTGAACGATCCAAAGCCAAGAAACGGGCTCTGGCAATACGCCTGGGGTAAGAACACCCTGGTGCTCACCGAACCGGGCCGGACAGGCGGCAATATGTTCGAACTTTCCGCCAAGGACATCATGCTTTTCAAGCGTCACCCCGAAGCGTCCAGCGCCCGGAACCTCCTGACCTGCACCGTCACAGGGACCTTTGTCGTGGGCAACCGCCTGGGGGTGGAGCTGGACTGTTCCGGAGAGAAACTCGTGTGCCAGATCGTTCCCGAGGCCGCCGGGGAACTGGACATCGAACATGGGAAACAGGTGGTGGCCGCCATCAAGGCCACGGCTTTCGAGCGGGTGTTCTGAGAAGAATCTTTGAAAAACCTAAACACCTAAACCACAAAAAAGCTAAAACCCTGAGTTGCCATCTCCCATGTTTGTACAAACACGTTTATAAAGGTATATTATTGCCGCATTAATAAGAACCCACGTCCGTAATCATTCTATTTTGCTTCAAAAAGCCCAGAACCCGGTCTGTGGCATGGTCGAAGGATTCCTGGTCAGACCGGATCACGATGTCGGGGTGTTCGGGTGGTTCGTAGGGTGAAGAAATCCCCGTGAAATCCTTGATCTCTCCTTTCAGCGCCCTGGCGTAAATCCCCTTGGGGTCCCTTTCGATGCAGACCGATAAGGGGCAGTCCACGAAAATCTCCACGAACCGGTCCTGGCCCACCATGGCCCGCACACGGTCCCTGTCCGCCCGGAAAGGCGAGATGAAAGCGGTGAGGGCGATGATGCCGGCGTCCACGAACAGGCTCACCATCTCGCCGATACGCCGGATGTTTTCCGCCCTGTCTTTGTCAGAAAATCCAAGATCCCCGCAAAGCCCGTGGCGTACATTGTCCCCGTCGAACACATAGGTGGAGCAGTTCAGGTCGTACAGCCGTTTTTCCACCCGGTGGGACAGGGTGGATTTTCCTGAAGCCGAGAGGCCGGTAAACCAGAGGACAACGCCCTGATGGCCGTGGAGTTTTTCCCGGTCCGACCGGTGGACCAGGGATCTGTGAGGTGTGATGTGGGGACTGTTCATGGTCTGGGTTCCTTTTCCAATTCAGAGGACCATCATGGCAGAAACAGGGCTTTCAATAAAGAGTTTCTTTGGCTTGGGGAGGTGTTTTGGCTTGTTGAATACAAATATGAAATAAATGAAAATAAAAGGACAAGAATGTATATAATAAATGTTATGAATCCATAAATGTAGTGTTAATGTGAAGGGTGCAAGTAAATCATTGAACGTTTCTGATTATATTTCGTATTAATATCAATGGTATGGCTCGAAACGATGTTCACTCTCAGGGAAATGGCATATGGGTTGCAGTTCAGGAGGGCAAGGGCATAGCTCATTCAACCTCAACGATGAAAGGAAACGGTCATGAGAAAAATAGCGATTTACGGCAAAGGCGGTATCGGCAAATCAACCACAACCCAGAACACGGTGGCAGGCCTGGCGGAGATGGGCAACAAGGTCATGGTGGTGGGATGCGACCCCAAGGCCGACTCCACCCGTCTTCTCCTGGGAGGTCTTGTGCAGAACACGGTGCTCGATACCTTGCGGGAGGAAGGGGAGGACGTGGAACTCTCGGACGTCCGTAAAGTGGGTTTCGGCGGAACCCTGTGTACGGAATCGGGCGGGCCGGAACCCGGCGTGGGCTGCGCGGGCCGGGGAATCATCACCAGCATCAACCTTCTTGAGCAGCTGGGGGCTTATGCCGAAGACGAAAAACTGGACTACGTGTTCTACGATGTTCTGGGTGACGTGGTGTGCGGCGGCTTCGCCATGCCGATCCGTGAGGGCAAGGCCCAGGAGATCTACATCGTCGTATCCGGCGAGATGATGGCCATGTACGCGGCCAACAACATCTGCAAGGGCATTGTGAAATTCGCCGAAGCGGGCGGCGTGCGTCTCGGTGGACTGATCTGCAACAGCCGCAAGGTGGACAACGAACTGGAGATGATTTCCGAACTCGCCGCCCAGCTCGGCACCCAGATGATCCATTTCGTCCCCAGGGACAACGTGGTTCAGAGGGCCGAGATCAACCGGAAAACGGTGATCGATTACGAACCCGCGAACCCCCAGGCTGACGAATACAGGACCCTGGCGAAGAAGATCCAGGAGAACGAGATGCTGGTGATTCCCAAACCCCTGCCCATCGAGAACCTGGAAAAGCTGCTCATCGATTACGGGCTGGCGGGATGATTGGGAAAACGACGGGGTAACCGCTCAAAAGGCCTTTCTTGTCAGTCGAGGGCTGTCGAGGGAAGGATGGAGACCTACGATGACGGCAGAGCGGGAACGGTCAGGCAACATTTGAATCAATTAATAATGGTAAATACAAACCGGAGGAAAAAAACATGATCATGATTCGATCTATCGTCAGACCAGAAAAAGTGGACAACGTTCTTTCCGCGCTCATGGATGCGGGTTTCCCGGCGGTCACCCGTTTTCCCGTGGTGGGCCGCGGCAAGCAGCGGGGCATCAAAATCGGCCAGATCACCTACGACGAGATCCCCAAGGAGATGCTTCTCATGGTGGTGAAAGATTCGGACAGGGACTACGTGGTGGAAACGGTGATGAAGGCCGCAAGGACCGGCGACAAAGGGGCTTTCGGCGACGGCAAGATCTTCATCAACCCGGTGTCCGAAGTGTACACCATCAGCTCGGGCATCAAGGAAATGGCCGGAGGCGCCGTGGAAGAGGTGAAACTATGAAAGAAGTCATGGCGGTCATACGGATGAACATGATGGGCAAAACCAAGGACGCCCTGGCCGAAGCGGGAATTGTTTCCATGCACGGCGTGGCTTGTCTGGGCCGGGGCAAGGGGCTGGTGAACCTGGCCCTGCTCGAGGGCGCGGAAAAAGGCTACGAGGAAGCGGCCACCCAGTTGGGACTTGGCGGAAAACTGATTCCGAAACGCATGGTCAGCATCATCGTGCCCGACAAGATGGTGAAGAAAGCCGTGGAAACCCTGATCAAGGTCAACAAGACCGGGAAATCCGGAGACGGGAAGATCTTTGTCCTGCCGGTCTCCGATTCCATCCGGATCAGGACCGGGGAGTCGGGACAGGTTACTCTCGACGGCGCTTAACCAGGTAAGGGAACTGCATATTTTGACCTGATACGGCGTTCTCGGAATTTTTCAATCCTCAACGTAGCTCCGCTACGCCTCCGGTTTAAAAATTCCTGCGGCCTTGTCTCAGGCCAAAATCTACAGTCCCTTCAGCGCAAAACGTAAGGGCTGAATATGAAAACCCATGATGAGCGAAAAGGATAAAACCATGGAATCAACGGCGGAAAACATCACATACAGCAGAGAGAGCATCGAAGAGCTGAAACAGGATATTCTGAAGAAATATCCCACCAAGGTGGCTCGGAAGCGTGCGAAACAGATCATCATCAATAAAATAGACGAAGGCGACGCCGTCCCTGAAATCGGCGCGAACACACGAACCGTCCCCGGCATCCTCACCCAGCGCGGCTGCACCTACGCCGGGTGCAAGGGCGTTATTCTGGGCCCCACCAGGGACCTGGTGAACATCGTCCACGGCCCCATCGGGTGCAGCTTCTACGCCTGGCTCACCCGGCGTAACCAGACGAGGCCGGTTGATGACAACGACGAAAACTTCATGACCTACTGTTTTTCAACGGACATGCAGGACTCGGACATCGTGTTCGGCGGCGAGGGAAAACTCCGGCAGGCGGTCCAGGAGGCCTACGACCTGTTCCATCCCAAGGCCATCAGCATTTTCGCCACCTGCCCCGTGGGGCTCATCGGTGATGATATCCATCAGGTGGCCAGGGAAATGAAGGAAAAACTGGGCGTCAACGTGTTCGCCTTTTCCTGCGAGGGCTACAAGGGCGTGAGCCAGAGCGCGGGCCACCACATCGCCAACAACGGGATTTTCAAGCATGTGGTGGGCGAGGACGACACGGTGAAAGAAGGGGAATACAAGATCAACCTTCTGGGCGAGTACAACATCGGCGGCGACGGGTTCGAGATCGACCGTATTCTTGACGAATGCGGCATCCAGGTGGTGTCCACCTTCAGCGGCAACTCCACCTACGGCCAGTTCGCCAACTGCCACACGGCGGATTTGAACACCGTCATGTGCCACCGGTCCATCAACTACGTGGCGGAAATGATGGAAACGAAATTCGGGATTCCCTGGATCAAGATCAACTTCATCGGGGCCAAATCCACGGCGAAAAGCCTGAGGAAAATCGCCGACTATTTCGGCGAACAGAAACTCAAGGACAAGGTGGAGGCTGTCATCGCCCGGGAAATGCCTGAGGTGGAAAAAGTGATGATGGACGTGCGGAAAAGGTGCGAAGGAAAAACGGCCATGATGTTCGTGGGCGGATCACGGGCCCATCACTACCAGGAACTGTTCAGTGAAATGGGCATGAAAACCCTGTCCGCCGGGTACGAATTCGCCCACCGGGACGACTACGAAGGCCGGAAAGTGCTGCCCACCATCAAGATCGACGCGGACAGCCGGAACATCGAGGAGCTTGAGGTGGAACAGGACCCGAAACGGTACAAACCCCGGAAGACCGACGAACAGATGAAGGCTTTGGCAGACCAGGGGTACACCTTCAAGGACTACAAGGGCATGATGCCCGAGATGGAGGAGAACAGTCTGGTCATCGACGACATCAGTCATTACGAGACCGAACGGCTCATCGAGTTCTACGAACCGGACATCGTCTGCGCGGGGATCAAGGAGAAATTCGTGGTCCAGAAAAGCGGCGTGCCCATGAAGCAGCTTCACAGCTACGACTCGGGCGGACCTTACGCCGGTTTCAGAGGGGCTGTCAACTTCTACAAGGAAATCGACCGGATGGTGAACAGCAAGGTGAAAACCTACCTGAAGGCGCCCTGGCAGAAGAATCCGGAGCTTACGGCCCATTACGTGTGGGAGTGATGGATGATGTCCCATACGACATCGGACGGATCGTCGTGCGGGCTTCCGATTCTTTAATGGATCGGGTCATGTGTCGGGTTTCGTGCCTCAACCCGACCTACGATGGTGCGCGGCGGAAATCCGGGGCAAGTGCATAACAGATACCATAAGGAGTGAACCATGCTACTCAGACATACACCCAAAGAAATCAAGGAACGGTCGGCGCTGGTGATCAACCCGGCCAAGACCTGCCAGCCGGTGGGGGCCATGTACGCGGCTCTGGGCATTCATGCCTGCATGCCCCACAGCCACGGATCCCAAGGGTGCTGCTCTTATCACCGCAGCGCTCTCACCCGGCATTACAAGGAACCGGCCATGGCCACCACCAGTTCGTTCACGGAAGGGTCGTCGGTGTTTGGCGGTCAGGCCAACCTGATCCAGGCCATCGACAACATCTTCACCATCTACGAACCGGACATTATCGCCGTTCACACCACCTGCCTGTCCGAGACCATCGGGGACGACATCACCCAGATAGGGCGGAAGGCCAAAGACGACGGCAAGGTTCCTGAGGGGAAATACGTGATCCACTGCAACACGCCCAGTTACGTGGGGTCCCATGTGACGGGATTCGCCAACATGTGCAAGGGCATGGTGGATTATTTCTCGGAAAAGACCGGCGAGAAAAAGAACGTCTTCAACATCATTCCCGGTTTTGTGGAACCGTCGGACATGGAGGAGATCAAACGCCTGGTCACGGCCATGGGTATCGAGTTCATCATGTTTCCCGACACCTCCGGCGTGCTGAACGGCCCGTTGACCGGCCACTTCAGCATGTACCCCGAAGGCGGTGTGACCATCGCACAGCTGAAAGCCACCGGCGACAGCACGGGAACCCTGGCCCTGGGCGATACGGCGTCAGCCTTGGCGGCCAAGACTCTGGATACGAAATGCAAGGTGCCCTGCGAGATCCTGGACCTTCCCATCGGGCTTTCGGCGACAGACGCCTTCATCGACACCTTGAGGAAAGTGGCCGGTGTGCCGGTGCCCGACTCCATCACCTGGGAACGCGGCCAGATGGTGGACCTGATCAGCGACATGCACCAGTACTTTTACGGAAAGAAAGTGGCCCTGTTCGGCGATCCGGACCAGCTGGTGTCCCTGACCCGGTTCCTTCTCGATCTGGACATGAAACCGGTTCACATCGTCACCGGAACGCCGGGGAAAAAATTTGAAAAGACGATCAAGGATCTCACGGCGGATCTTCCCTACACGGTGAACGTGAAGGAAACTGGGGACATGTTCCTCCTCCACCAGTGGATCAAGAACGAACCCGTGGATCTTTTGATCGGCAACACCTACGGGAAGTACATCGCCAGGGACGAGGACATTCCCTTCCTTCGTCACGGGTTTCCCATCATCGACCGGGTGGGCCACTCCTACTTCCCCACCGTGGGATACAAAGGCGGAATCCGGCTTCTGGAAAAGATTCTGGATCTCCTTCTGGACCGGATCGACCGGGATGCTAAAGAGGAAAGCTTCGAACTGGTGCTGTGATGAAGCGTTGGAGCCTCCGGCTTGGATGCCGGAGGCTTGAAAAAAAGACGAACATCGAACATCCAACGCCCAACGTCCAACATCGAATGGGTGGCTCAGCGGCGGGTGAAGTTGAAAACGGGCGAAACCGAAAACCCATCGTAGGTCGGCTTGAGGCACGAAAGCCGACAAATGACCCGATCCATATTCGATGTTCAAAAACAAGCGGTGATCTACAAACATTAAACATAAAGAGGCGCACCATGAGCACATTTTCACCCCTCAAAGAACGGGAAAAGCAAATCTTCATGAAAGGCGAACAACCTTTCGACATGACCTGCGACACGAAAAGCGCGGCAGGGTCGGTGAGCCAGAGGGCCTGTGTGTTCTGCGGATCGCGGGTGGTGCTCTATCCGGTGGCCGACGCCCTTCATCTGGTTCACGGCCCCATCGGCTGCGCGGCGTACACCTGGGACATCCGGGGTTCCCTGTCCTCGGGTCCCGAGCTCCACAGGAAAAGCTTTTCCACGGACCTTCGGGAAAGGGAGGTGATCTTCGGCGGGGAAACGCGGCTTTACCGGTCCCTTACGGAACTCATCGACAGGTATGAACCGAAAGCGGCTTTTGTTTACGCCACCTGCATCGTGGGCATCATCGGCGACGACGTGGCGGCGGTGTGCAAGAAAGTGGCGGCTGAAAAAGGAATCCCCGTGATTCCGGTCCATTCCGAAGGGTTCAAAGGCACGAAAAAAGACGGGTACAAAGCGGCCTGCGACGCACTTGGAACCCTCATCGGCACCGGGGACATCGCGGATATCGGAAAGACCAGCATCAATATATTGGGTGAGTTCAACATCGGCGGAGAATCCTGGATTATCGAGAATTACTACAAAAAAATGGGCGTGGAGGTGGTGTCCGTCATGACCGGCGACAGCCGGGTGGACAAGATCCGAAAAGCCCACGGAGCCAGCCTCAACGTGGTGCAGTGCTCCGGTTCCATGACCTATCTCGCTAAAATGATGGAGGAAAAATATGGCATCCCTTACATTCGCGTCTCTTACTTCGGCATCGAAGACACCGCCCGGGCCCTTTACGATGTGGCGGCCCATTTCAGCGACCGTCCTGACATCATGGAAAAGACCAAGGCCCTGGTCCACGATGAAGTGTCGGTCATTCACCCGGAAATCAAGAAATACCGGGCCTATCTCGCCGGAAAACGGGCGGCCATCTACGTGGGCGGGGCCTTCAAAGCGTTTTCCCTGATCAAGGCCCTGAAATCGTTAGGCATGACCACGATCTTAGCCGGGTCCCAGACCGGCAGCAAGGAAGACTACGACATTTTGAAAGACATGTGTGACGACGGGACGGTGATTGTCGATGACGCCAATCCCCTGGAGCTTTCCAAATACATCGTGGACAAAAAAGCCGACCTTTTTATCGGCGGAGTCAAGGAACGGCCTGTGGCTTTCAAGATGGGCGTGGGGTTCTGTGACCACAACCACGAGCGGAAAATTCCCCTGGCCGGGTTCGAAGGCATGGTTCACTTTGCGCGGGAGGTGTACGGCACGGTGAAGAGCCCGGTGTGGGGGCTGTTGAAGAGATGAACGTTGAACGTCCAACGCTCAACGTCCAACGTCCAATGGGTGGATCAGCGGAGGGCGGTGTTGAAAACGGGGATATGGGTTTCAGGTGGACATGGTGAATGAAATTAAACCCATCGTAGGTCGGCTTGAGGCACGAAAGCCGACAAATGACCCGATCCTTTTTTACACGGAAGGCGACGCCTTCCGGCCCAGGGTCCCCAAGACCCACAAAAAAATGATGACCATCGAACGGGCGGATAAGCGGAGACCCGTCTCGTAAACGGGCAGGATGGGAACGCCGGGTTGCACCCGGCACCGTTGCCGAGTGCAACTCGGCGTTCCCGGATAAGGTCCGATGGTGAACAGGAATTGAGAGGTGAGATGATGAAAAACACAACGATGATGAAACAGACGGCGGACGCCAAAGAAGCCACCACCAACGCCTGCAAACTCTGCACACCGCTGGGCGCGTCCCTGGCGTTCAAGGGTGTGAAAGGGGCCATATCCCTGATGCACGGGTCCCAAGGCTGCTCCACCTATATCCGGCGTTACCTGATCAGCCATTTCAAGGAACCCATCGACATCGCCTCGTCCAATTTTTCCGAAGACACGGCGATTTTCGGCGGCGGAGCCAACCTCAGCAAGTCCGTGACCAACGTGATCCGGCAGTATGAGCCGGAGCTTTTGGGCATCTCCACCACCTGCCTTTCCGAGACCATCGGCGACGATGTGCCTATGATCCTGAAGCGGATCAGACAGGAAAGCGGTGAAGCGGACCTGCCCCCCATCGTCCATGTGTCCACCCCGAGCTACACGGGAACCCATGCGGACGGATATGTGGCGGCGGTGAAAGCGTTGGTGGACAGTCTGGCTGTGAAAAAAAATCACGACCTCGCCGATGCCCCCGTGAACGTGTTCCCCGGCATGGTTTCCCCTGCGGACCTCCGTTATCTCAAGGAAATTCTCAGTGATTTCGGACTGGATTACCGTATGCTCCCCGATTATTCCGAGACCCTCGACGGCGGCCCCTGGACCCGTTACCGGAAAATTCCCGACGGCGGCATATCCGTCGCGGAGATCTCGGACATGGGTTCCGCACAAGCGAGTCTTGAATTCGGCCATGTGACACGGTTTGGGGAAACAGCCGGGGCTCTTCTCAAAAACAGGTTCGGAATTCCCCATGTTTCGCTTCCCATGCCTTTGGGGGTGAAGGCCACGGACCACCTGTTCCAGGTTCTTTCAGACCTGTCCGGTAAACCCGTTCCTGACAAATACAAAAAAGAGCGGGAGCGGCTGCTGGACTCCTACGTGGACGGACACAAGTACATCTTCGATGTGCGGGCCGTGATCTACGGTGAAGAAGATCTGGTGGCGGGGCTGTTCGCCTTTCTCACGGAAATCGGCGTTGTTCCTGTGCTTTGCGCCTCGGGCGGCACCAGCGGACATCTGACCGAAACCATCGAAAGCCTGAAGCCCGAAGGGTTCGACGACGAGGTGACGGTCATTCAGGCCGCCGATTTCGGGGAAATCGAACAGGCGGCCATGGACATCAAGGCCGATCTGTTCGTGGGTAACAGCAAAGGCTATTCGGTGTCCAGGAAGCTGGGCGTTCCTCTTATCCGTGTGGGTTTTCCCATCCACGACCGTGTGGGCGGGCCAAGGCTCCACCATATCGGATACCGGGGCTGCCAGGAACTGTTCGACCGCATCGCCAACGCGATTCTTGAACGGCGGCAGGAAGAAAGCGGCGTAGGGTACAGCTATCTATGAACCGGTTGTTCGTATGTTTTTCAACTGGTTTTTGCCTCCGGCGGCCCGCTTTTAAAAAGCGGGACAAATGGGTTGGGTACAGATGATCCGGCCACCGGATGATCGTGAAACCTGAGACACGAAGACCTGTTTTGTCAAACTTTTTCAAAAAGTTTGGCCCCCGGCAGGGCCGCCGGAGGCCATGTTGAACAAAAAAAGAAAAGAGTCTGAAAATCTTTAAATATGAGGTGAGAGTATGGCCATCGATATTCCCAACCATCCCTGTTTCAATGCGGATATCCGGCACAAATTCGGACGTGTTCATCTGCCCGTGGCCCCGCGCTGCAACATCCAGTGTAAGTTCTGCAACCGGAAATTCGACTGCGTGAACGAAAGCAGGCCCGGCGTGACCAGCGGTATCCTTTCGCCTTATCAGGCCCTGGTGTATCTGGAACATGTGTTCGAAGCGAAGAAGAACATCAGCGTGGTGGGCATCGCGGGCCCCGGCGACCCCTTCGCCAACCCCGAGGAAACCATGGAGACGCTCCGGCTTGTGCGGGCCAAATACCCGGAAATCATCTTGTGCCTGGCCACCAACGGCCTGGGCATCGGCCCGTACATCGAGGAACTGGCGGCTTTGCGGGTGGGCCATGTGACCATTACGGTGAACGCCGTGGACCCGGAGGTGGCGGCCAGGGTTTACGCCTGGGTGCGTTACGGCAAAAAAGTCCACAGGGCTGAAGAGGGTGTGAAGGTCCTCATGGAATGCCAGATCGAGGCCATCAAGGCCCTGAAAAAACACGGCGTGACCGTGAAGGTGAACAGCATCCTGATTCCCGGAATCAACGATCACCACATCGTTGCCGTGGCCAAGCGTATGGCGGAACTGGGCGTGGATATCTTCAACTGCCTTCCTTACTACAAAAACGAGGGGTCGGCCTTCGCCCACATCGACGAACCCAGCGTGGCCGACATCCGCCGCATCCGGGCGGAAGCGGGACTCTACATTCCCCAGATGACCCACTGCGCACGGTGCAGGGCCGACGCCGTGGGCTGCATCGGCGAGAAGGACAACGCTTTTCTCATGGACAAGCTGAAAGCCTGCGAAAGCATGCCGGTCCGCCCCGATTCGGAATTTACCGCCGAACCCGTGAAGACTGAGGAACGCAAACGCATCGCCGTGGCCAGCCTGGAAGGTGCCCTGGTGAACCAGCATCTGGGCGAAGCGTACCGCCTGCTGATTTTTGAGGAACAAGACGGAAGCGCGGTTCTGGTGGACGAGCGGATGACGCCGGAACCCGGCGGCGGCGACTCCCGGTGGAACGCCATCGCCGAGCTGATCGGCGACTGCCGGACCCTTCTGGTGAGCGGGATCGGCAAACGGCCCGAACAGGTGCTGAAACTCCGGGGTATCACGGCCTTAACCGTGGAAGGGATGATCGAGGAGGCGGCCACGGCGGTGTTCCGGGGCGACCGGCTGAACCACATCTTTACCCGGGAGCGGAAAGCCTGCGGAATCGGGTGCTCGGGCACGGGCATGGGTTGCGGATGAAATATAAACTTTAAATCACTTTTAAAAAAGGAGTTCACCATGGAAAAACCGAAACATCACATGCTGCTCTGCGCCAGTTTCAGGGTCGGCGGAGAACCCAAAGGCTACTGTCATAAAAAAGGGTCCACCGGCCTTCTTCAGTACATCGAGGAAGAAGTTCTCGACCGGGGACTGGACGTGCTTCTGTCCACCACAGGCTGCCTCAAGCAGTGCGAAAAAGGCCCGGTGGTGGTGATCTACCCCGAAAATACATGGTACGGCGGAGTTGAAAGCGAAGCGGTGGTGGATGACATCCTCGACGCCCTTGAAGATGGCGGGACAGCGGACAGTTACCTGCTTTGAACGCCCTTTGACAGGAACATGACGGAAACAGGACAGGCCATGAAAGAACTCAGCCCCTGGATCATCGACAGCACCCTGCGTGACGGGGAACAGTGCCCTGGCGTGGTGTTTTCCAAGACTGACAAGCTCGCCATCGCCCGCTTGCTGGCCGACGCCGGCGTGGACGAGCTGGAGGCCGGAATCCCCGCCATGGGAGAGGACGAACGGGAGGACATCCGAGCTCTGGTCCGGTTGGGTCTGTCCTGTGCCGTCACTCCCTGGGCAAGGTCGAAAAGATCGGACATTGAATGGACGGCGGAAACGGGGGCGTCCCGGGTTCACCTCTCCTTTCCCGTGTCGGACCTCCATCTTTCCGTCATGAAAAAATCAAGACAGCAGGTTCTTGACGACCTTGCCCTCCTCATCCCCCTGGCCCGCCGGGTGCTGGACCATGTGTTCGTGGGAGCCATGGACGCCACCCGTGCGGACAGGGGGTTTCTTCTCACTTTTATAAGCATGGCCCGGGAACTGGGGGTCGAACGGATCCGGATCGCCGATACGGTGGGGCTTTCCAGTCCTTCGTCCATCGCGGCCCTGATGAAAACTCTGGCTGACGCCGAACCCTCCCTGGTGTTCGAATTCCACGGCCACAACGACCTGGGCATGGCCACGGCCAACGCCCTTTCGGCTTTGGAGAACGGGGCCCGGGCTGTGTCGACCACCTTGAACGGCCTGGGAGAACGGGCCGGAAACGCGGCCACCGAAGAAGTGGCGGCAGCCCTGGCCTTTGCCTCCAGTCTGCCGTGCCGCATCCACCGGGGCCGGCTGGCCCTGGCCTGCCGATACGCGGCCCATGCCTCGGGACGGCCTGTTCCAGAGAAAAAACCCGTCACCGGAGCCCGGGTCTTCGACCACGAAGCGGGCATCCACAGTCATGGCCAGTTGAGAAATCCCCTGGCTTTTCAGCCTTTTATGCCCTCGGACGTGGGGCATGGGGGCGGCCGGATCGTTCCGGGCAGCCACTCGGGGACGGCAGGTCTCGTTCATATTTTGGAAGCTCTTGGGATTCATCCTGAAAACGACCGGATCGGCGATCTGCTGAAAAACGTACGGAAACGGGCTCGTCTTAACGGCCGAAGTCTTACCGATATGGAGCTCCTGGGGCTTTATCACGGTCTGGCAGAAAGGTAACGGGCTGTGTTTGACACGTTGCCTTTCTATTCTCTTGACTCCACTCACCTGACATAGTAATCAGATTCAACCAGTTGTATAAATACAGGGTCCGTGAACGGGAGTCTTGAAACCGGTTTCAAGCCTTAACGGTCCTTCATGCCGTGGGGAGAATGAGAAATGACCAAACGTTTCGGGGGGTTCTTTGTTTTCTTTTTGCTGTGGGCCGTTTCCGGCCTGGCTGATGAGGGAGGCTACGCCTGGGAGAATGAGAAAATCCGTGACGGTTTCCGGATGAGCTCAAGCCTGACTCCGGGTTCCTCTTTCAGGACCTACAGGGCCCAGGGGATTCTCGAGCATTCCTGGGAGGTTTTGTTCGAAGTGCTTCTTGATGTGGAAAGTTATCCCATGTGGATGCCGGGGTGCACCAAGGCCGCCATTGTCCGGATGGTCAACGACGACCCGGTGAAGGGGAACTTCATCATCCACCTGGAGTGGGACGCCATCTGGCCGGTGAAGAACAGGGACCTGGTGGTGGAAGTCCGGTCCGACCATGACTGGGCCAATGACCATGTGAGCATCGTGCTTTGCGCGACGGACAAGGTGGATGTGCCGGTACCCGAAGGCAAGGTGAGGCTCAGGGATTTTTTCGCGCGTTTTGATTTCAGGTATGTGGACCAGCGGCGAACCGAGGTCACGTTCATGACCCTGGTCGATCCGGGCGGAGCCGTTCCTCCAGCCCTGGCGAAAATTCAGACGGCCCCGGTTCCATTTGACACACTGAAAGGCCTTGGGCAGCAGGCCGGGGATGCGAAATACAGGAAAAAGGCGGTCACGGATTATTATTGATCCGGCGGGTGTTTCGGATAGGTCGTTAAAAGACAAGGGGAGGGTATATGAACGGAAGAATGACGAGGGCAGTCCTGGTGTTTACTCTGGCGGTGTTTTGCCTGACGATGCCGGCCACGGCCGAAAAAATCACCGGGTATGAGGAGCTTTTAACCCTTCTTCCAGGGGGCATGTCCACCATGGAAGAGAACAAAGCGGTGATCGAAGAGGCCCAGAAAAAGGTGGCGGAAAGGCAGATGCTCCGGAAGAAAAGGGAGATCCGTTTCTTGAAACCGCTGTCCATGGATCTGATGAACGAGAAATATATGTCCCTGGCTTTCGAGGTGGAGGTCGTGCCGAAGAAACCTTCGGTGTTCGCCCTGCTTTTCGAAATCAACGGAGATAATCCCCTGTCGTTTCCCAACGTCACCTACCTGCACTGGGTGGGGCGAAACGACTTGAATCTTTTCAGCCGGATGAGCCGGGAAGAACTCTACAGAAATTACCAGGATATGGGGGTCGCCGATTGCAGGCCAGGATTTGTGAGGACCGGGCTTGAAAAAACCCTGCTCGGTAAAGCCGACCTCATCCACAGCCATGACGCCTCGGTTCTTGTGACGGGAACGGTTGATGAATCCCGGGTCGACGCTCGCATCGCCAGGGACAGCGAGGTTGCCGCCATAGTTTCAGGTCTTGAAAAGAAAATCGAGGAGCTTGAAAGGAAGCTTTCGGAAATCACCACGCTTTTGAGCGGCGTCACCCGGAGTAATGGGACCATCACGTTCAGCAACGTAAACCTTCAGCTCGTGAACGGCAAAGGAGCCACCGGAATTCCTAACGGGAAGGGCAACCTGATCGTGGGCTACAACGAACCCAGGGGTAACGGTGATGTCCGGGGCGGTTCCCACAACATCGTCGTGGGAAGCCGGAACAACTACGGTTCGGTGGGCGGCCTTGTGACAGGTTCGGGGAACGACATTTCAGGGAGGTATTCGGTGGTTCTGGGAGGCCACAACAATCTGGCCTCCGGGGAGTTCTCATCTGTTACCGGAGGCGCCAGGAACAACGCCAAGGGCCGCTACACTAGCATCAGCGGCCAGACCGAGCGGACCAAGGTGGGCGCACTTGAAAATCCTCATTTTCAAAGTCCATAAGCCGGAGCATGTCGAGGGTGTTGTGGCGTGAATCCATGACGCTTTATCTGGAAACGTTACTTATCCAGTGATGTCAGGCCTTCCTGGATGGCGAATTTCGTGAGCCTGGCGATGTTGTGAATGCTCAGCTTCTCCATGATCTGTCGCCGGTGTGTATTGACGGTGGACTCGCTGACAAAAAGCCGCTGGCCGATGTCGCGGGTGGACAGGCCTTCGGCGATCAGCTGGAGCACCTCCCTTTCCCTGCCCGTGAGTTCTTGGGACGGCCCGGCCGGCAGGGGATGGGATGCGCCTGAAACGTAGTCCTTGACCACGGTGTCGGCAATGGACGGGCTGAGGTAGGTTTTGTCGTCGGCCACGGTCAGCACGGCGTGGCGGAGTTCCTCGAAGGTGCAGCTTTTCAGGAGATAACCACGGGCTCCCGCTTTCAGCATGCCTGAAACGTAAAGCCGGTGGGCGAGCATGGTGAGGGCGACGATCCTTGTTTCCGGATTTGCCGCCGTAATCTGCCGAGCGGCGTCCATGCCGTTGAGTTCCGGCAAACTGACTTCCATGATCACGACCCTTGGTTTCAGTTCAAAGGCCATGCGGACGGCGTCCCTCCCTGTAGAGGCCTCTCCCGTCACCTGTATCCTGGAATCCTTGTCAAACAGGGCTTTTAGTCCTGTCCGGGTGATCACCTGATCGTCTGCGAGAATGATGTCGATACGCTCGTTTGCCATGGCCCTTGTCTGGATGAAAAATACCGTTTTATAAATTATTGACTTTCTAACACAGTTAAACGGGTGTGTAAACTGTCCTTTGCGGCGCCGTGGGGTTGACCCCCATTTCTTCAGGTTTTCCAAGGGGCTTGGCCTGTTAACCGGATGTATTAAAACTGTTGGAGCCGGGTGACCAATGTTTATTGTTCTTGATTCATATCTAAAACATGACCTATAATGGCAAAATTCTTTTGCGCCGTCTGATTCCGGTGAAGCCCAGGGGGGGCTGATCTGTGTTGCATGGAATCAGGCAGCCAGCTGATATTGGGGGAAAACATGTCACGAAAAACATTCGACGAGCTGCGTGAAGAAGCCCGTGAAGCCCGCAAGGAAATTATTCTGGACGCTACGGCGAAACTGTTCAGGAAAAAGTCGATTTTCAAGATAAGCATGAGGGACATCGCCCTGGAAGCCGGGATGTCCGCTGGAAACATCTATTTTTATTTTGAAGATCGTGAAGCCATCGTTCGTGAACTGATGCTGCGGGATGAAAAGAACATCATCGATATATTCCGGTCCATCATCCAGATCGATCCTGAGGACGCCAAGGCTCTTCAGCGGAAAGTCATGACCAAGGAATCCGTCGTTCCTCCCGAAGCGTTTCAGGAGGAATCCAGGTTTTCCGTCCAGGAGAGCCGGTTGGGCTGAGTATTCTTGACCAAAGGTTAAAAATCATAATTACGGAACCATGAAATCATAAAAATGACGATTGGCCCTTGTTCCTAAATATGTTTATTTAGTGTAAACAATGTTTATAAAAATACGTTGTGTTGCGCCTGTTGATTGGACGATAGTATAAGACAGGGCGGCCGTCAGCCGGTGAATGAACGGCGGCGGCAGGAGGTGGACGCCCGAATCTCCCACCCTCGCCCTGTAAAGGCTGAGCGCGAAGAACCACAACCGGTCATGGTCAGGGAGGCAGGTGTTGCGAAATGCACGATGTTTGTCCTGCCGATGTATTTTTCAAGGGAGAAGTCGTATGGTGATTTTTGACAGCAGGTTCAAGCCAAGCCTGCGTTGTGTGTTTCTGTTCCTTGTCCTGCTCGTCGCCGGTGTTTCGTCCGCCGAAGCAAGAATTCTCAATGTCCCCTCGGAATATGCCACCATCCCGGCAGCCATCACTGCGGGAAGGTCCGGTGACGTGATCCGGGTGGCCGGAACCGTGGCGGCCCCGTTCACCTATACGTTTGCCGGCAACCTTTCTTTCGGCACCAAGGCCATGACCCTGGAAAGCGCCTCGGGCAATCCGGCCACCGTGATCCTCACCGGAAACAACACCTCCAACTCCACGATATATGTTACCCCCACCGACTCCGTGGGTTCCACGTTCCGTGGCATCACCATCGTCGGCCCCCGGGGCAGCAACGGGGATGGCGGCGCCATGAACATCAAGGTGTCCACCAAGATCGAGAACTGTATTATCCGTGACTCCTCGGCCGACTACGGGGGAGGGGTCCATATCTCCAACGGCGCACTGCCTTCGTTCAAAAATTGCCAGTTCATCAACAACAAAGCCTATGAGCAGGGCGGAGCGGTGTACACCACCGGCGACTCTTTCCCCACGTTCACGAACTGCCTGTTTGTCGGCAACTCCGTGGAAGACAATTTCTGGATTCTGACGGACAGGGGCGACGTGATGTATCTGGACTCCACGCCCGCCAAACTGATGAACTGCACCATGACGGACAACGAGTCGGCACACGCCCTGATCTACCAGGCCGGTTCCAACCTGCCCCTCATGGTGACCAACTGCATCCTGAACGCCGAATCCACAAGCGACAGGGCCATCGTGGGCAACGCCGGCCTGGCCGAGAAGAACGCCTATATCGTCAGTTCCTACATCCGTGGGACATATATGTTCCAGGACGACTCGATCAGCAACGTCTTCGAACCCAACCAGATGCAGATTAGTGATGGGAATCCCTCGGACTACCCCAACGCCTATGTCACCACCGAGACCTTCAACCTGAATTTCGCGAACAACTACCACCTGAACATGACCTCCTCGGCCATCGGCATCGGCATCACCGGCAGCGGCTCGGATATCGATGGAGAACCCAGGCCTTACTACCTCAACGCGGGGAACGACATCGGGTCGGACCAGTTCAATTTCGGCCATCTGGTCACGAACAACCTGAGCAAGGGGAGTCTCTGGTTTGACGTGTCCCTGACACCGGGGGCATCCCAGGCCATCGCCACGGGCCAGAGCATCGACAAGTATTTCCAGACAGGAAAGGTCCGTTTCTACCGAATCGTCCCCACGGCTTCCGGTGTGATACGCCTACGCTCAGCCAACGCCACCGTGGATGTCAAAGGTGTTTTGACCGATGACTGGACAGGCGACAATGTTCTGGGCGCCGATGACAACAGCGCCGGCGGGGTGAACTTCAAAATCAGCTACCTCTACGCCGAACAGGGCAAAACCTATTACCTCGGAGTGGTCAACAAGACAGACGGAACTGGGACTTACGATCTGATTGCCGATCTTGTGACAGACGACCGGGGCAACGGTCACGTCACGGCCGACACCTCCCTCGGTTCGTTTGACCAGACCTATTTCCAGGCGGGTTACGCCGATAAAACCGCCACCGGCACCATCGATTTCGACGATGATGAAGACTGCTTCCGTATCGATGTGGCCGGTCCGGGAACCCTGATGATCACATCGAGAACAGGAACCCTTCCCGAGGAGTTCGACGTGATCCTGAAAAACTTCGAGGGTGAAGTCATCACGGAAAACACCGTGGCTGGAGCGGTTCTCATCATTTTCAACAACACCGACGCCGAAACGTGCTACCTCACCATCAAGCGGAACGAGCTGTTTGATTGGGAGTCCGGCATGGATTACGGCATCGATATCCGTTACTACCCCCTTGACGAGGTGGACCCCACGCCCATCACCCTGACCGGCGGAACAGGTTCGGCCAACGCCAACATCACCATACCCGGCGACCGGGACACCTTCGAGTTTACCGTTCCAAGTTACGGGACCCTGACGGTCCAGACCACGGGTTGTGCTGACAGTGAAACGTCCAAGGTGTCCATCTACAATTTCCTTGATGAACGTCTCCCGGACAACGGGTTCACGGTGGCGGGCACGGGCAATTATCGGATCACCGAGGCCCTGGTCAGTACGGTACCCAACTCTCCGGACCTGACGCCCGTTCCCTTTACCGTGTCCCCCGGAAAATACTATCTGAAAGTGACGGCCCTGAACGGCCACAGGACGCCTTTTGACTACGGGGTGACCGTGAATTTTACGGCCAGTGCCACGGATGACCACGGCAATTACAGGCAGAGCGCCACCATACTGAGAAAATGGGCCGACGTCCTTCCTGGATCGCCCCTGATCTATTTCAAGAAAGAGGCCGGCCAGATCAACGCGGCGGGCGACGCGGATCTTTACAGGGTTGACCTGTCTTACAAAGGAACCTTGAAAGTCATGGCGGATCTTGCCGGAACCTCCGGGGCCGTCGTGGTCGATCTCCTGGACGCCAACGGCAACGTGCTCCAGAGCTCCGCCGACGTGAGAACGGCCAACCCCCATTACCCCAGGGCCCTTGCGGCTTTTCCGGTCTGGGACAGCGGACTGACCTACACGGTGAACGAGATCGTCCGATACGAAACCAATGGCCTTTACTATCGCTGCATCCAGACCGCTGTGGGCCAGAATCCCACCAACACGGCCTACTGGACTGCCGTGGCCACGCCCCCGGTCAATCTGGACGGCATTCTTGTGAGAAAACTGAATTCTGGAATTCACTACCTCCGGGTGAGTGGGGCTCCAGGCGTCAGCTATCTCCTTTCCGTGGATTTCGACGATTTCGGTAATGATGTGGCGGATGCCAGCGATCTCAGGGACGATTACGCGTACAACGCCTTCGAGGGCCATTTCGAAACGGCCAAAAGTCCGGCGTTCCGATGGAGTTACGATGCGGACGCCTGGACCCTCCAGGTGGACAAGGAAGGGGTCTATACGATCTACACCACCGGCGATTCCGACACCTACGGCAACATCAAGGATTCCAGCGGGACCGAGCTGGTGCAGGACAACGACAGCGGAGAAGGGGCGAACTTCAGATACACAATTACCCTTGCCCCGGGAACGTACTACATCGTGACCTGCATGCAGGATACCAGCACCACGGGCAATTATGTGCTTCATATCGACCAGGGCGATGATTACAGCGATACGTATTACGGATCGGGCACCCCGACGATCTTGCCGGGCACCCTGACCGCGGGTTCCAGCGCCTTGGGGGTCATCGGCGATCCCGGAGATGTGGACTACTTCACATTTCAGCCCGCCACAAGCGGCAGGGTGCGTTTTACCGTGACCGGGACCATCGAGCTGGTCATGAATCTGTCCACCGTGGTGGACGAACTGGTCAATCCATCCGAAGACCGTTTGAACCACAGCAATTCCGGGCTTCTTGAATTCGACGTGACGGCCGGTGACACTTACTACCTGCATGTGAAACCCGAGTTTGTCATGAACACGGGAAGCTACACCGTCACCTGCGCCATGGTGGCAGGGGCCAGCACGGACAACGATGGCAGCGGAGGAACCACGGGTGGGGACGATTACGCGTCAGCCAGAGCCCTGACTCTTTCAGGTAACACGGCATCCTATCTTGACGGCGGAATTGACCGTGAAAACGATCACGACTACTATCAGTTCGCCGTGACAGGACCCGGGGTGGTTCGTGTCTACACCACAGGCAACACGGACACCTACGGTTACCTGTTCCTCGAATACGGTGACATGTACAACCTGGTGGTCAGCAACGACGACTCGGACTACGACAAGACCGACGGGTACAACTTCGGGCTGGAATATTACGTGGGACCGGGAATCCGGAACTTCTATGTCAAGGTGAGGGGCTACGCTCCCCACGAAACAGGGGATTACCAGCTTCACGTCGTTTTTACCCCGGGCGGGACCGATGACCATGGGGACGAGTGCGAAGAAGCCACTCCTGTCCGACGCGGCGCGACCGGGTCGGTTTATGAAAACGGAAAGATCCGGTTTGATGAAGCCAGGATCGGTATCACCGGTGACAGGGATTATTTCCGGATCGTGGCCGGTCCTGAGGGGGCCAACCCCGGAACGGTGACGGCTTACACCACCGACGGTGACAACGCCATCGACACCTTCGGTTATCTGAAGAACGAAATGTGCGGAACCCTGGCCTTGAACGACAACGGCAGCGGCCCCGGTGACGGAGACAATTTCAGGATCGCCTACACCCCCAACTGTACCGTGGGTGTGAACTGTGGTCCCAGAACCTACTACGCTGTGGTGAGAAGCTACGACAACAGCCAGGTCGGCACCTATGACCTCCATGTGGAGAGCAACGGGGCCTCTGTGGCACCGGTGAGCACCACCACCATGACCATGACGGCAAACGGGGCGAAGTACTTCGGATTTGACACACCGGCGGAAGGGACTTACCTGACGGCCAGCGTGACAGGGCTCGCCGGTTTCAGTGTGACGCCGCTGCGCTTCACCCTTTTCAACGGCAAAGGCCAGATCATCGAAGGGTATGAGAACCTGCCGGTTGGCACGCCGATCTACGCCCAGGATCTGGAGAGGGGACTCCATTACATCAGGATTTCCAATACTGGGGACACCACAGGTGATTTCACCCTGGATCTCAACTGTTCGGCCATCGGCAGCATTGGATTTGGAAACGGGGCCGGGACCTTCGTGAAAACCAGCACGACCATCGTTCTCACTGGCGATGGAACGGCCATTGACGGGACCACGGACAACGGGTACTACGCTTTTACCAAGTCGACGGAAAGTTTCAATTTTATCGCCAAGGTGACGTTTGCCGCGGCGGTAGGCAACACCCAGGCGGGAATCGAACTCCGTCAGGGCACCGCCGCCAACGCCAAGCACATCACCTCCATGCTGATGCGGAACTCGGGCAACACGGCGTGGAACAAGGTGACCCGCTACAGGACAGCGGCGGGAGGCGCCACCACGACCGTCAGCAACCAGGCCACCGCCGCCAACGGCTATTACGTGAGCATGCACTACGACCGTTCGGCCAACCAGGTCACCACGGGATACAGCGCCGACGGCCTGACCTGGACCTATGCAACGCCGGTGGCCCTGACGTTCAGCGAACCCATGACCGTGGGATTCATCAGCGCCTCGGCCACCGATGGAACGAACCGGGCCGTGACGTTCTCCAATATCACGTTCACGGAAATTCCCTATGAAGAGTAGCCGGACTCGGCAGGCGGTATCAAAGAAAAGAACCATGGGCTCCGTGGAAAGGAATACGATGAAAAAGAAAGATTTGAAACTGATGGCAGGCGGTTCGTGGCTGTGGGGCATGCTCCTCGTCGCATTGGTGACGGTGTGGTCAGGGTGCAGCGGGTCTTCGGGTGGTGGTGACGATCAGGCGCCTTCCGGATCTTTTTCGGCAAAAGCCACCCTGACACCCAGGACAGGCGGGGCCGTGAGTGTGGACATCGGCGACGGGTCCACCGTGATTCTGGAAATCCCGGAAGGGGCTCTGGAAAGTTCCACCTTGGTCACGGTGGCCGTGACACCGGAAGGCGGTACGGAAGCGCCGGCCGGGGCCAAATCGGCATCAGCCGCTGTCTATACCCGTTTGTCGATCTCGGTCAGGCCGGCCCTGGACCTGCTGGAACCTGCTTCCCTCTCGGTGGTGTTTCCCGAAAATGCCGGGAATGTGGACCGTTGCCTGGTCCAGGCCTGGGGCGATCCGGCGACGCTTCCTTTGAAACAAGGCTTCCTTGATCACACGCTGAAAGCCAGTATCTATCGTCTGGGAAAATTCAGTTGTTCGAGGCCGGATATCGAAAGCATGGTCACGACAGCTTACCAGCTTCTGGAAGATCAGGCTCCCGAGGGTCGTTGGCAGGATGCCTACATGCTGTTCGACGCCCTTCTCTACTTTTCATCGCGTTTCGGTGAAAACGGAAAACTCCTTGAATCCCAGGCATGTTTTGAAAAAGTGGCGGATCTCTGCACAAAGAGTGCTCTCGCCTTTTTGACCTCAACAGGCCCTGTGGGCACAGACAAGGATGATGCGCTACTGAACGGTTTGAAAAAGTTCAGGAATCTCATGATGCTCTGTGAAAATCCGGAAAACATCGTCAAAACGTTCGATGATCGTCTTCTGACCCCGGACAGCAGGTAAAACGTTCACCAAGGCCATTCTGGTTTAGAAAACACAAAGGGGGATAACGGACAAGTTCCGCTGTCCCCCTTTTTTTGATGGATCGAAAGGATGGCACGTGAAAGCAGATTCGGTTTGGAGATTACGCCTTCTTTCCTGGGAGCGATCCGGGCATGATGGCCCAGCCGCAGCTCCCTGGACCGCCGTGGGCAGCGATGGTCGAACCGATTTCAACCATACGGATGGCTTCCACGGGTTTTTCAAGCTGCTCGCACAGGTTTTGCCGCATGAATTCCGCCGACTCCGGATCGTCGATATGGGAAACCCAGATATCGTAGGATCCTTCTAATTCGTAAATGATTTCAACGGCTTTACGGATCATGCCCTGGATGGCCTGGTCTTTTCCCCTGTACCGGCCCACGGGTTTGAGTCCTGAATCCACCAATCCGATAACGGGCTTGATGTTGAGAAGGGTCCCCATGAGGGCGGCCATGGTTCCGATGCGGCCTCCCCGCTTCAACCATTTCAAATCTTCCACGGTGAAGCAGAGCTGGCCAGCTTTCATGAACGGGTCGATGGCGGCCGGAAGGTCGGCAGCCTTCACGCCCTGGTCGAGCAACTCTCTCGCCTTTTTCACGATCTGTGCCTGACCCCCTGAAACGGAACCGGTATCGATGACCTGAACCCTGGCCTCCTGTTCCTTGAAAAGAAGATTGAGGGCGTTCCGGGCGCTTTTGTAACAGTCGGAGAAGTGGCTCGATACATGGAACGAGATTACCCGGTCATGGGTTTTTAATAAATTTTCAAAAATTTCCGCGTATTCATGGGGTGTGGGAGGCGTGGTTCGAACCTGGCTTCCCTTTTTAAGCTGATCGATCACCTCTTTTTTTGAAATGGTGACCCCATCGAGAAAATTTTCCTCATCCACGAACACATGAATCGGTGCAAATGTAATCTTTAATTCTTCCGCCATATTACGCGGAAAATCCGACGTGCTGTCGGCGACAATTCCAATTTTTTCCGGCATAGCCTACCTGTTTTGTCTTGCATTTAAGTTGTACGATTTCAGGCCATTCGGCCCCCCCATTGACGACGAACATAGTTCATAAAGACCCCCAAGTCAATTTTTTTTCCGGACCGCTTGAATCGCGTTTTTTTTCCCGGTATAAGAACAGAAAAAGAGATGGAATCCATTGATAAGAAAAGAAAACCAGGGTGATGGGGGAAGGATGAACGTGACGTGCCAGGCCTGCGGCTTTGAAACCGGACCGGACCAGGTGGAATGCCCTCGATGCGGGCTGATTTTTTCACGCTACAGAAAAAGACCGCTCGAAACTCTATTGGAAAAAGAAGGGATGGAAAACAGAGCCGAAGAAGCGTCCGGACACGAAGGCGAACCGTACTTTCTGGCCTCCCTGCTGTTTTATGTGAAACCCCGGGTGGACGCTCCGGACTTTGTGTTCCGGCTTGTCTTTGCCCTGGTCCTTGGCTTGTGGGGCCTTGTTCTGATGGCCACGGCCCGTGATGGGCACGGCGGCGGTTTCGGGTTCTGGCATCTGGTCAACCTGCCCTTCCACGAAGCGGGCCATGTGATATTGAGGCCCTTCGGCCATTTTCTCATGTCCCTGGGCGGAACTCTGGGGCAATTGGCCATGCCCCTGGTCTGCATGGGCGTGTTTCTCGTCAAGACCCGGGACACCTTTGCCGCCGGTTTCTGCTTGTGGTGGCTGGGCGTGAATTTCCTCGACATCGCTCCCTACATCGGGGACGCCCGGAGCCTGTCTCTGCCTCTTTTGGGCGGTAACGTGGGGTCCTCGTCGCCTTACGGCTTCCACGACTGGGAATACCTGCTCACCGAAACAGGGCTTCTGGCCTGGGACAAGACCCTGGCCAATCTGTCCTTTCTGACCGGTGTGGTTCTGATGATCGTGGCCTGTTTGTGGTGGGCTGTGGTTCTTGCGAAATACAGGGAACGGATGACGGCATGATGAAGCCGGGCAGGAGCGGCCTGCCCGGCGTTTCGCTTTAGAGGACGTCTTTGATGCGGGCCATGGCTTTGACCACGTTTTCATGGCTGTTGAACGAGCTGATCCGGATGTAGCCCTGGCCGCAGGCGCCGAACCCGGCTCCCGGAGTGACCACCACGCCGGCCTTGTTGAGCAGCAGGTCGAAGAATTCCCAGCTGTCGGTCCGGCCGTTGATCCAGATGTAGGGGGAGTTGTCCCCGCCCACCAGATCGTAACCCAGGCCGCCCATCTCTTTGCGGATCAGGGCCGCGTTTTTCATGTAGGAGCTGATCAGCTCTTTCACCTGTTTTTTTCCTTCTTCGCTGTAAACCGCTTCGGTGGCCCTCTGGACAGGATAGGACACCCCGTTGAACTTGGTGGTGTGGCGGCGGTTCCACAGGCTGTGGAGGGCGTGTTTTCCACCGTCCGAGTCATAGGCCATCAGGCTTTTGGGAACCACGGTGAAGGCGCAGCGCGTTCCGGTGAAACCGGCCGTCTTGGAGAAACTCCGGAATTCGATGGCCACGTCCCTGGCCCCTTCGATTTCATAGATGCTGCGAGGCAGGCTGTCATCGGTGATGAACGCTTCATAGGCCGCGTCGTAGAGGATGATGGCCTTGTTGTCCCTGGCGTAGTCCACCCAGGTTTTAAGGGCCGCTTTCGTGATGGTGGCCCCGGTGGGGTTGTTGGGGAAGCAGAGGTAGATCAGATCCACCGGAGTCTTGGGAAGTTCGGGGGTGAACCCGTTGTCCCAGGTGCAGTCCAGGTAGGTGATGCCTTCATATTTGCCGTCCTTGAAAGAGCCGGTTCGTCCGGCCATCACGTTGGTGTCCAGGTACACCGGGTACACCGGGTCTGGAATGGCGATGTTGATGTCCGTGGCGAAGATCTCCTGGATGTTGCCTGTGTCGCATTTGGCTCCGTCGCTGATGAAGATCTCGTCTGCGGCGATGTCGGCCCCACGAGACCTGAAATCGTTTTCGGCAATGGCTTCCCTAAGGAAATCGTAGCCCTGTTCAGGGCCGTAACCCCGGAAGGTGCTGTCCTGGGCCATCTCGTCCACGGCTTTGTGGAAAGCCTCGACACAGGCCTGGGGAAGGGCCCGGGTCACGTCGCCGATGCCCAGCCGGATGATATCCCTGTCCGGGTTCGCTTGCTGGAAGGCCGAAACCCGTTTGGCGATATCGGAAAACAGATACGATGCTTTGAGTTTCAGGTAATGGTCATTGATTCTGATCATGGTTAAAAGCTCTCCTTTCAAGCGAAACTTACGGTATTTAACGTTGAACTATCCGGATTTATACATTGAATTCAGCAGGCCACTATAATGTAAGTGGCCGTTCGTGTCAATTCGGATTAAAACCATGTAAAAAAGAGTCATCTGTGGCTTACCGAATCCGACACCCGCAGATGGGCCATGAAATCGGTGTAGTTGCGGGTCCTTAAGATGCGGTCCAGCATATGGGGTTTACGGAAAACACGGGCCAGTTCGGACACGATGGTCAGCTGGACGCCCGGGTCTTCGGCTGGGGTCAGGATCAAAAACAGAACGTGGGCCAGTCGGTCGTCGGGGGCGTCGAAGTCGATGCCCGCGTCGGAAACCCCCATGGCCACCAGGGGCTCTTTCAGGCCATCGATCCGGGCGTGGGGCAGGGCCAGGCCGTTTCCGATTCCGGTGCTCATGGCCTCTTCCCGTGTCCACACCGCTTCGATGACCTGGGCAGCAGGGAGCCCGGCCATGGCGCAGGCGGCTTGGCCCAGCTCCACGATGGCCTCGCGGCGGTTGTCCGCCTTGAGTTCACGCAGGAACAGCTTTGAGGAAAGGGCGTCATGGAGACGCCAGGGTTTGGCGGGTTTGATCACGGCCCGAAGAAGGGGGCCGCTGATCATGGAGGTGGCGATGGCCATGACCACCAGGGCGACGAAAAGCTCCTGGTGGATGATGCCGGCCTGGAGGGCCAGGAGACCGATGATGATTTCCATGGCGCCTCCGGAATTCATGGCAAAACCCACGGCCAGGACTTCACGGCGGGGAAGGCCGCTCCAGATTGCTCCGACGGCGCCCCCCATGATTTTGCTGACGCATCCCACGACGAGTACGGTGAGGACGAGGACCGGGTCGAAATGGGCGAAAAAGTCCACCTTGAGTCCGATTCCGGCAAAAAAGATCGGGGCGAAGATAAAGCTGACAAAATGGGCGATGGTGAATCGGGTCCGTTCGCGGAGATGGGAGGAATCCCCCACGGCGGCTCCCACGAGGAGGGCTCCGAAAATCGCGTGGATGCCGATCCACTCGGTGAAGGCGGCCCCGAAAATGGCGAGGATCACGGCAAAGCTCAGTTCCCCGCCGGGCCAGCGCGTGTAGGCCTGGATCGAGGGAAGAACCCGGTGGATCAGGGTCCGGCCCACGGTGAGCACAAGAGTGGCGAAGCCAAGGACCATGATCAGGGTCATGGCCACTGAAACGCTGTTTGCGGACATGTTGCCGGAGAAACCGATGATCACGGCGAACAGCATCCAGCCCACCAGGTCGTTGAAGATCGCGGCGCTGATTACCACCATGCCCAGGTCGCTCCGGTACAGATCCAGGTCCATGAGGACTTTGGCGATGACTGGCAGGGCGGAGATGGCCAGGGCGATGGCGATGAACGAGGAAAAAATCAGGGGAGAGGTATTTCCGCAGGTTCCGAAAATCCCCGGCAGCGTCATGGCCAGGGCGAAACCGATGGAAAAGGGCACGGCAATACTGGAAATCCCCACCTTGAGTCCTGTCCTGCCTTGGCGCCACATGGTGGATAAATCCACTTCGATTCCGGCCACCATGAGAAAAAGGACGATGGCCAGGTTGGAAATGGCGTCCAGGGCCACGGCGTTGGCGCCCTGGGATGGAAAAAGCATGTTGAACAGTTCCGGGGCGACTCGGCCGAAAATAGTGGGCCCCAGGATCACTCCGGCCAGGATTTCTCCAAGGACGTCGGGCTGCCGGAGTTTCTGGGCGATTTCTCCGAGAATCCTTGCGGCTCCCAGCAGAAGCCCCAGGCTAAGCAGGAAAATCATGACCTGATGTGAACTGAGGTTTTCCATAGCCAAATCCGTTGAATGAAGGAGAGCCCCCTGTGGTGGTCAGACGCGGGCCCAGTCGATTAAGACATTGCCCTGTCGCTCATCAGTTCCCCGCCCACCGCGAAATCGTCTTTCTCGAATTCGTCGATTCGGATCCAGATTTTTTCCGGAGAAACGTCAAGGGTCTCCTCGATGACAGCGGTGAGTTTCCGGACCAGGGTTCTTTTCTGGTCCAGGGTTCTTCCTCGGGCGATTGAAATGTGAACGATCGGCATTATCTTTGTCCTTTAAGTTGATTTCATGAAAAACGATTTTTAAAAGGTATCAGAAAAGGCGGTTGCCGCGCAAGACCCAATGGGGGGACTGGGGATGCCGTCTGTTGACGATAATGAAGGCCATGAAAACGAAAAAAGACAACGAATCGCTGGACAGCCTGAAAAACCTGAAAAGCCGGGAACTGGACGCCATCGAGATCCGGGGGGCCAGGGAACACAACCTGAAGAACATCGACGTGACTCTGCCCAAGAAAAAGCTCATCGTGATCACCGGCGTGTCGGGTTCGGGCAAATCGAGCCTGGCTTTTGACACACTCTACGCCGAAGGCCAGAGGCGTTACGTGGAATCTTTGTCCGCTTATGCCCGGCAGTTCATCGGTCAGATGGAAAAACCCAAATACGAGACCATCCGCGGCCTTTCCCCGTCGATTTCCATCGAACAGAAAGCTGCCAGCAAGAATCCAAGGTCCACCGTGGGAACCATCACGGAGATTTACGACTACCTGCGGGTTCTTTTCGCGCGCACAGGCGTCCAGACCTGCATGAGTTGCGGAAAGGACGTGGGCCGCGGGGATTCGGAAAGCATGGTGGCCCAGATCATGGCCCTGCCTCCGGCGACAAAGCTCCTGATTCTGGCCCCCATTGTGGAAAACAGGAAAGGCGAACACCGGGACCAGCTGGAGACCCTCAAGCAGGACGGATTCGCCCGGGTGAGAATCGACGGGGTGGTGCGTGAACTGGCCGATGTCCAGACCCTGGCCAAAAACAAGAAACACAACATCGAGGTGGTGGTGGACCGCCTGGTCGTCAAAAATGACGGGGACTTCCGGAAACGCCTGGCCGATTCGGTGGAAACGGCGTTGAAATTCGGCCACGGCAGCCTGATCGTCCACATCGTGGACCGTGAAGACCTCTTGATGAGCGAGGCCAGGTCCTGCTGCGGCAGGTCCTACCCCGAACTCCGGCCCCAGCTTTTCTCGTTCAACTCGCCCATCGGCATGTGCCCGGACTGCAACGGCATCGGCAGCCTTCTGGCCATGGACGAGGACAAGATCGTTCCTGACAGGAACCTGACCATCCGGCAGGGAGCCGTGCTGCCCTGGAAGAACTATTTCGCCAAGGACACGCCGGATCGCTGGCACACCTGGGGGCTTGGCCAGCTCAAGGCCATGGAGGAACAACTGGGTCTCGATTTCGACACGCCCTGGAAAGACCTGCCGAAAAAACAGAAAGACCTGTGTCTTTACGGCTCCGGGGGCCGTGAAATCGTGGTGGACTGGAATTCGGCCAAGGTTCAGGGCACGGTGAAAACCCGGGTCGAGGGGCTGGTTCACAGCATGATGCGGCGATACCTCCAGACCGAGTCGGAAACCCAGAAGAAATGGTACGCCCAGTTCATGTCGTCCATGCCCTGCCGGACCTGCGGCGGCAAACGGCTGAAGCCCGAAACCCTCCATGTGAAACTTTTCGGCCATTCCATCGTGGATGTGACCTCCATGACCATCCGGGAGGCCTGTGATTTTTTCGACCGCCTGGAACTTTCGGGCAGCCGGAAATTGATCGCCGAAGAGCTGGTCAAGGAAATCCGGGCCCGCCTGGGCTTCCTGGTCAACGTGGGTCTCGATTACCTGACACTGGACCGGAGCGGTCCCACCTTGTCCGGCGGCGAGGCCCAGCGCATCCGTCTCGCCTCCCAGGTGGGTTCCGAACTCACCGGGGTGCTTTACATTCTCGACGAACCTTCCATCGGCCTTCACCAGCGGGACAACGTGAAGCTCCTGAGGACCCTCTGCCATCTGAGGGACATCGGCAACACCCTGGTGGTGGTGGAACACGACCAGGAAACCATGGAAACGGCGGACTGGATCGTGGACATGGGGCCGGGGGCCGGGCATCTGGGCGGCCAGGTGGTGGCCGAAGGCCCTCCGGAGGTCATCAAGGCCAACGACCATTCCCTGACAGGACGGTACCTGTCGGGCAAGGAGTCGATTCCCGTGCAAGACCGGGTGATCCGGCCGGAGGACCGGGGAGACCGATGGCTCACCGTCCGGAACGCCCGGGCCAACAACCTCAAGGGCATCGACGTGGCCATTCCCCTGGGGCTGATGGTGGCGGTCACCGGCGTGTCCGGGGCCGGCAAGTCCACCCTGATCAACCAGATCCTCTACCCGGCCTTGGCCAGGACTTTCCACGGCGACCGCAGTGAGGTGGGGGCCCATGACGGGATTTCAGGTCTGGAGCATATCGACAAGGTGATCAACATCGACCAGAACCCCATCGGCCGGACGCCCCGGAGCAACCCCGCCACCTACACCAAGGTGTTCGACCCGATCCGAGAGCTGTTCTCTCTCCTTCCCGAATCCAGGGCCAGGGGCTACAGCAAGGGCCGGTTTTCCTTCAATGTGAAAGGCGGACGCTGCGAGGCCTGCGCCGGAGACGGTTACCTGATGGTGGAAATGCATTTTCTCGCCGACGTGTTCGTGCCCTGCGATGTCTGCGGCGGCAGACGGTTCAACGAGGCCACGCTGTCTGTCCTGTACAAGGGGCATTCCATCGCCGACGTGCTGGACCTGTCGGTGCGCGAGGCCCGGGACCTGTTCCAGGCCCATCCGAAAATCACGGCCATTCTCGATACCCTGATGGACGTGGGGCTGTCCTACATCAAACTCGGTCAGGCAGCCACCACCCTTTCCGGTGGCGAGGCCCAGCGCATCAAGCTGTCCCGGGAACTGTCCAGGCGCAGCACGGGAAAAACCCTGTACATCCTCGATGAACCCACCACGGGTCTTCATTTCGACGATGTGAAGAAACTGCTGGAGGTTCTGCGCCGCCTGGTGGCCGCAGGCAACACGGTCCTGGTCATCGAACACAACCTGGACGTGGTGAAGACGTCGGACTGGATCATCGACCTGGGGCCCGAAGGCGGTTCCGGTGGCGGATTCGTGGTGGCCGAAGGACCGCCTGACACCGTGGCGGAAAACGCCGCGAGCTACACGGGGCAGTTCCTCAAGAAAATGAGGACGTGAAAAAGAACACCGTTCCTGGCGAATCACGGCGAAAGCCATTTGGCAGGAACGGTGAAGTCACGTCCATCGGGCGTCGGCGTTGAAAAATGTCGGGTATCTGGTTTTTTAATTGTCAGGAAATCAGCCCCCATGGTATAGTTTCCCGAAATCAAATCGTTGACCCTTTACGAAATTCCGGTTTTCGCTGTTTTCCCAAGCCTTTTCTCGTGTCGTACCATTCGACGTTTGTGTTTGCCTAGGGCCAGGCTTGATGACATGAAAAAAATCTTAAAGTATGACCCGGACAACGTCCGATAAGGAAAACAGTCTGTCGTAACTTATCAGAGCGCCATGAACACGGCGGACAGATCGTTTTTCACTATCTCTGAGTGTATCATAGACATCCGTTTTTCCGACCATGGGCGATGTTTTTTAAGACAGATCATAAAAAACGCCCGTTCACGTTTTACCCATGAACCGAGACACCCGAACAGCAATGGAATGATGGGGTCTTTCTTTCATCAAGGAAAAAATGGTCCGGCCGAAAGGGTGTGGTGTCATCAGGGGGTGTTTTAAAATCGTTCCGGGCGGCCGGTATATCGACTGATCCAAAACAACCGAATCAACTTTGGGAGGGAGCATGAAAAACATGAGGCTGGGTATGAAAATCGCGCTGGGCTTCGGGGTCCTTATCGTCATTGCCGGAATTCTCGGTGCTGTGGGGATATGGAACATGGGGAAAGTGGAGAGAAGTTCGGGGATTCTGTCGGCGGAATACGTGCCCCAGGTGGCCATGGCCATGAACCTCAGCAACGCGGCAAGCCGGCTGATGTACGAGATGCGGGGGTACGGGTTGTCGGAAGAGAAGAGTTTTTACGAAGCGGCCCTTAAGGAGGCCGAAGCTCTGGACAAAGCCCTGAAAGACGGTGAGGAACTGGAGGCCAGTGCGAAGAACCTGACAGGCCTCAAGGAACAGCTTGAAAAGGCCACCGCCGCTGCGGCCCAGTACAAACAACTGATGAAAAAGACCAACGAGATGATTCTCAAGATTGATCAGAACAGAGCCCAGCTCAATGAGGCGGCTGGCCAGTACATGAAGAACAGCCAGGATTTTCTGGATAGTCAGATCCAGACATTCAACGGAGAACTGGCAGCAAAGAAAATCGATAAACTGGCTGAACGCCAGAAGAAAATCAACCTGGTGCACGATCTTGTGACAGTCGGGAACCAGACACGGATCGCGGCGTTCAGGTCCATGGCTTTGAGAGACCCGGAATTCATCAAAGGGGCTCAGGGGAATTTTGACACCATGGAAGGACTCTTTCAGGATCTTCGGAAGATCACACGGCAGGATGCCAACATCAGGCAGATTGAGGCGATCCGCGACGCGGCAGGCAAATACAAAGAAGCTATGAACGAATTCCTGGCCAACTGGATCGAACTCCAGAAAGTCGCGTCTGAAAGAACCGTCGCCGGCAACACGGTGCTTGAAACCTGCGCCGCCACGGCCTCCGCCGGGATGAAATCCACCAACTCCACCTCGGCCGACGCGGTGAGCTCCCTGTCATCCTCGAAACTGGTGATGATCATCGGGCTTTTCATCGCCGTGGTCGTTGGCTGCGTGGTGGCCTATGTGATCACCACCAGCATCACCGGTCCCATCAACCGGGTGATCAACGGCCTTAGCGAAGCCTCGGACCAGGTGGCCTCGGCTTCGGCCCAGGTGTCCATGGCCAGCCAGACCCTGGCCGAAGGCGCGTCCGAACAGGCGGCCTCCATCGAGGAAACCAGTTCATCCCTAGAAGAGATGTCTTCCATGACCAAGCAGAATGCGGAAAACGCGTCTCAGGCCAACAATCTGATGAAGAACGCCAACGACACGGTGAACAAGGCCAACCAGTCCATGACCGATCTGATCACCTCCATGGCTGAAATCACCAAAGCCAGCGAGGAGACCTCCAAGATCATCAAAACCATCGACGAAATCGCGTTCCAGACCAACCTTCTGGCCCTGAACGCGGCGGTGGAGGCTGCCCGGGCCGGAGAAGCCGGAGCCGGTTTCGCCGTGGTGGCCGACGAGGTGCGGAACCTGGCCCTCCGGGCCGCCGACGCGGCGAAAAACACTGCGGCTCTCATCGAGGACACGGTGAAGAAGATCAACGAAGGCTCGACCATCGTGAACGAAACAAACGAGGCGTTCAGCGAGGTGGCGGAGAGTGCGAAAAAGGTCGGCGAACTGGTGAACGAGATCGCCGCGGCCTCCAACGAACAGGCCGAAGGCATCGAACAGGTGAACAAGGCCACGGTGGAAATGGACAAGGTTACCCAGCAGAACGCGGCCAACGCCGAAGAATCGGCGTCGGCCTCCGAAGAGATGAGCGCTCAGGCCAACCAGATGATGGAATACGTGAACGAGCTGGTGGCCATGGTGGGAGGCAGCGGCGGCCAGCGCCAGAGAACTGTCCATGCCCTGGAGTTCAAGAAGCCGCGGACAGCCAAGGCTCTTGGAAAACCCAAGGCATCGAAAAATTCGGCCAAGGAAGTCCACCCGTCCCAGGTCATCCCCCTGGATGACGATTTCACCGATTTTTAGTCGAACAAGGGAGGACAGATCATGTCAAGAGACATCCAGATCATGGATCAGGCCATGAACCACATGGGAAAAAGGGAGGGGAAATACCTGACCTTTTCCCTGGCCAATGAGGAGTACGGCATCGGAATCCTGAAGATCAAGGAGATCATCGGGATGATGCCCATCACCACGGTTCCCCAGACGCCTTCTTTCGTCAAGGGGGTGATCAACCTCAGGGGCAAGGTCATCCCGGTGATCGACCTGAGGCTTCGTTTCGACATGGAGGGCATCGACTATTCGGAGAGAACCTGCATCATCGTGGTGGAGATCATGGGCAGGACGGGTACGGTTCTCATCGGCATTGTGGTGGATTCGGTATCCGAGGTGCTGAATATCAAGGAAGAAGACATTGAGGAAACCCCGGCTTTCGGCGCCAGGCTCGACACCGAGTTTATCATGGGCATGGCCAAGCTGGACGGCGGGGTGAAAATTCTGCTGGACATCGACAGGGTCTTGAACGCGGAAGAAATCACGTCGCTGGAAACGGCGGCGTGACGGGGGCGGATGGCTGAGTGGCCGGCGGACACGGTGGCGAATGGCCGCCTGTCCGCCGGTTCTCCCCCCGGTGGTTCGTTCATTGGACCGGCAGATCAGGAGGATTTTGTTGAAAAAATACATCTACAGTTTCGGCGGAGGGACGGCAGAAGGCGGGGCGTCCGACATGAATCTTCTGGGCGGGAAAGGGGCCAACCTGGCCGAAATGGCCACCCTGGGAATACCTGTTCCGCCTGGCTTTACCATCTCCACCGAATGCTGCAACTATTATCTCCAGACAGGCGGGCTGTATCCCGAAAATTTCGAGAAAGAGTTCGACAGAGCCCTGGCCCTGGTCGAGAAGGCCATGGGCAAGGGGTTCGATGACCCGGACAACCCCCTTTTGGTATCCTGCAGGTCCGGTGGAAGGCAGAGCATGCCGGGCATGATGGAAACCGTTCTGAACGTGGGGCTCACCACCCGGACCATCCAGGGCCTGATCCGCCAGACAGGAGACGAGCGTTTCGTGTACGATTCCTACCGTCGGCTGATCATGATGTACGCCGATGTGGTGATGGAGAAGGCCGAAGGGCTGGACCCCGAAAAAGGGTTCGGGATCCGGGCCAGGCTCGAAACCATCCTCAACGACTGGAAAAAGGACCGGGGCTACGTGTCGGATACGGACATTCCGGCCCGGGAACTCCTTGAGATCTGTGAGCAGTTCAAAGTCACGGTGAAATCGGTTCTCAAAACCGAATTCCCCGATTCGGCCAAAGAACAGCTGATGCGGGCCGTGGGCGCCGTGTTCAAAAGTTGGAACGGCCGCAGGGCTGTGGCTTACAGACGCATCGAGAACATTGCCGACGACTGGGGCACGGGGGTGACGGTCCAGAGTATGGTGTTCGGCAACATGGGCGACGACTCGGCCACGGGCGTGGCCTTTACCCGGAATCCCGCCACCGGGGAAAACGTGTTTTTCGGGGAGTGGCTGGTGAACGCCCAGGGAGAGGATGTGGTGGCCGGAATACGGACCCCGTACCCTCTGAACGAGGAAACCAAGACCGCGGAAAACTCCCGCGATCCATCCCTCCAGAGCCTGATGCCCGAGGTCTACCAAGAGCTTCTCGATATCCGGAAAACCCTGGAATCCCATTACCGGGACATGCAGGACATCGAATTCACCATCGAAAAAGGCCGTCTCTTCATGCTTCAGTGCCGGGTGGGCAAACGCACCGGAACAGCGGCCCTTAACATGGCCATGGACATGCTGGAGGAAGGCCTGATCAGCGAGGTGACAGCCATCACCCGGGTCAGGCCCCAGCAGCTGGACGAACTTCTCCACCCGGTGGTGGACCCCCAGGACGAGAAACACGCCGAGGTCCTGGCCAGGGGGCTTCCCGCAGGACCGGGCGGGGCTTTCGGGCACATCGTGTTCACCCCGGAAGACGCGGTGGAATGGGCACGGGCCGGCAAGAAGGTGATCCTGGTCCGGGAGGAGACCAACCCGGAAGATATCGAGGGCATGCGCAGTGCTGACGGGATACTCACGGCGAGAGGCGGGATGACAAGCCACGCGGCCCTGGTGGCCAGGGGCTGGGGCAAATGCTGCGTGGTCGGGGCTTCGGCCCTGGAGATCCATGTGGCTTCCCGGAAAATCAAGGTGGGGGACAAGGTCCTGAAACAGGGGGACCTGATCACCCTGAACGGCACCAAAGGTCTTGTCTACGAAGACAAGCTGAAGATGATCGATTCCATGGAAAATCCCCGGTTCAGGATGTTCATGGAAAAGGTGGACCGCTACAGGACCATGGGAGTCCGGGCCAACGCCGACACAGCGGATGACGCCAGGCTGGCCCTGTCCTACGGGGCCGACGGCATCGGTCTTTACAGGACCGAACACATGTTCTACGGCTCCAATTCCGACGAGCCGCTGTTCCTGTTGCGGAAAATGATCCTCAGTACCTCGGGCAGGGAAAGGCGTAACGCCCTGGCCGCTCTTTTTCCCTTCATGAAACGTGAAATCAAGAAGACCCTGGAGGTGATGGACGGCCTGCCGGTGACTATCCGGACCCTGGACCCTCCCCTTCACGAGTTTGTTCCCCATTCCAAGGCCCAGCAAGCGGAAATCGCCAAATCCCTGGGCATTGATCCAAGCGAGATCCGAAGGCGCAGCGAAGACCTGATGGAAACCAACCCCATGATGGGACACCGGGGGGTGCGTCTTGGCATCACCTATCCTGAAATCACGGAAATGCAGGTCCGGGCTGTGCTCGAGGCTGCGGCCGAACTGACGGTCCAGGGGCTCCGGCCCCAGCCCGAGATCATGATCCCCGTTACCTCCGAAGTCCAGGAGCTGGTGGTGGTGAAACGTCTTGTCCAGAAGGTCTACGAGGAGGTGACGGCACGTTACAACCTGGCGGGTATCGTCTACAAGTTCGGCACCATGATCGAGACGCCCCGTGCCGCCCTCCAGGCGGACAAGATGGCCCGTGTGACCGAATTTTTCTCGTTCGGCACCAACGATCTCACCCAGATGTGTTTCGGCCTGAGCCGTGACGATTTCGGCCGGTTCATGACCGAATACATGGATAAAAAGATCATCCGGGACGATCCTTTTCAGACCCTGGACCGGGACGGTGTGGGGGAACTGATGACCATTGCCGTGGAAAAGGGAAGGAAAAGCCGGGTCGACCTGAAAATCGGCATTTGCGGAGAGCAGGGCGGCGATCCGGATTCCGTGGCCTTTTGCTTTGAAAAAGGGATGGATTACGTGAGCTGTTCACCCTACCGCCTGCCCATCGCCCGGCTGGCTGCGGCCCAGGCCCAGATCCGACTTGACGGGAATCAGGGGGTTCACATCAGCCCAACGCATAAATAGGTCGAACCTCAATATATAAAAGGAGTCATCCTTTATTCGATGTTGGGCGTTGGATGTTCAACGTTCAATCATTCGTTCAGAGATTCTCCCTCATCATCTTTTTCGCTTCCTGGTTGTCCGGGTCGATTCTGAGAACCTGTTTTAAATAATCGTCAACCACGTAGACCTTCTTCATGGCGGAGTAGATTTTCGCCAGGCGCATTTTGGCCTCCAGGTTGTCTTCGGTGTGTTCGTCCACATCCCGGTAGTAAGTCAGAGCCTGGTCGATGTCTCCATCCTGCTCGCACAAGGTGGCCAGCTTGTACATCAGGTCGTATCGCTCGGGGTTTGCCTCGATGACGCTTTCAAGGAGTTTGCGTGCGTGTCCGTGTTCGCCAGCCTCCAGGCAGCATTCCGCCGCTTTTTCCACATGGACCAGGTTCTTGCCCGAATGCATCAGCACTTTCTGGAAAATCTCCAGGGCCTGGGTCCCCATGCCCCGTTTCATAAGGGTATTGCCCAGGTCCACACCGCTGGCGATATTTCTGGGGCTGATGGCGATGGCCTGATCGTAATACTTCACCGCAGCCGCCAGGTTGTCCTTTTTCAGGTAGAGCTCGCTCAGGATGTAACGGCTGATGGCGTCCTGACTGTTCACGGCCACGGCTTTGAGGAAACATTTCTCCGCCACGTCGTCGTTGTCTTTCATGGCGTAGAGCTGGCCGAGTTTCCGGAGGATGCGTGACGAATTGGGCCGTTCCTTCAGGGCTTCCTTGATTTCCTGGATGGCCTGGGTGATGTCGCCCTGCTCTTCGTAGTCCCTGGCCTTGAGAAGGTGGGCCGTGGCTTTGGCCGGTTCGTTGGCCAGCCGGATCACACTGTGTATCCGTTCATCCAGGCTCTGGGTGGTCAGGGGTTTCAGCAGGTAACCGTCGATGTCGGACTCGGCGGCCTCCACCACGATTTTCTTTTCCGCCTCGGCGGTGATCATGATCACCGGCATGTCCCGGAACCTTTTGTCGTTCCGGATCAGCTCCAGGAGTTCGATGCCTTTCATGATCGGCATGTTCCAGTCGATGATGGCCAGGTCCACGGGGATTTCATTGAGGATTTTCCAGCCTTCCTTGCCGTTTTCCGCATGGCGGATGGTTTTGCCGATATGCAGCATTTTCAGCATGCCACGGATGGATTTGCGCATGCTTTCCATGTCGTCCACAATGAGAATGGTCATGTTTTCGATATCGATCATCAGGAGATCTCCTTGGTGAATCTTTCGAATTCGAGTTCCAGGGTTTTCATCAAGTCCGTAAGTTGGTCCGGCTGACCGGCTCTGGCCGATTTCTCCATGGCCAGGGCCGTGCGGTTGACGCACCAGGCGTTGACATTGGCCGATGAACCTTTTATTGCATGGCTGTGAGCCTCCACGGCGGCAAGGTCACCGTCCCTGATCGCGGCCTTCAGATTGTCGATGACCGCAGGGCTTTCCTGAACAAAGGAATCGATGATCGTTTGAACCAGATCGTAATCGCCGCCAAACCGGCGGAGCATTTCCGTTTTGTCGAAAACGGCCGCCTGTGAGGCGTTATCTCCCGGGGTTGGAGCATCGGTTTTTTTTTCGGTATGTGCCAGACCTTGGCCATGGAATCCCGGATGGACCGGAAATGGCGCCGTGTCATATTTCCGGATGATCCTGGCCAGATCGTCCGGATTCACGGGCTTGGTGATGTAGTCGTCCATTCCCACTTCAAAGCATTTGTCACGAACACCTTTGATGGCGTTGGCCGTCATGGCCACGATGGGAACCCGCTTTGTGCCGTTTTCCCGCCGCCTGATTTCTTCGGTGCATTTGAACCCGTCCATCACGGGCATCTGGCAGTCCATCAGGATCAGATCATAAGTTTTATCGGCCAGGGCGTCAAGGGCTTCCATGCCGTTACGGGCGCTGTCGGCCTTGTAACCGATCCTGTTCAGCAGTTCCCTGGCCACGATCAGGTTCGTTTCCTGGTCTTCCACGATAAGGATGGACAGGGAATTTTTTTTCCTGCTTTCGGCGATGCTGTGGCGTGTGACCAGATGATCGGGCGCCGAAGAACCAAACACCGCCGTCATGCAGTCCTTGAGAAGTCCGGGTTCCAGGGGTTTGCTGAGATAGGCCGAAAACCCCGCTTTTTCAAACCGCCGGGCATCTCCTTTCTCGCCACAGGAACTGATCAGGACCAGCCGGACATCCTTGGTGGAGACCCCTTCCCGTAGTTCCCGGCCCAGTGCCTCCAGTTGGCTTCCCGGCTTCTGGATGTCGACGATGACCCCGTGGAAACCCTTGTCCGCCATGGCCGCTTTTTCCAGTTCGAAAGCCACCATGGACAGGGAGCCCGTTTCTCCTGTGGAAAGTCCCATGGTTTCGAGCTGGACTTTCAGGGAATCCCGGGTCTGGGCGTTTTCCCCGACAATGAGGATCCGCTTGTTTTCAAGGGAACCTTCGAGGGCGTGGGCCGGTTCCAGTTCAGGCCTGAAGGATTCGAAGGGAACAACCACCGTGAAGGTGCTTCCGATCAGCTCTTCGCTTTCCACGTGAATCGTCCCGTTCATTTTCCGGACGAGAAGTTTCGATATGGCCAGGCCCAGGCCGGTCCCGCCGTATGTTCGCGTGGTGGACGTGTCGGCCTGGGTGAAGGTTTCGAAGATCGCGTCGAGTTTGTCCTGGGCTATGCCGATTCCCGTGTCTGAAACGGTGAACTTGAGAACCGGGCCATTTTCCCTGTTTTCTGAAAGGGCCACCGTGACCGTCACGGCCCCTGAGTCGGTGAACTTGATGGCGTTGCCCGTGAGGTTGGTCAGGATCTGTCGGACCCTTCCGGGATCGCCCCGGAGAAGGGTGGGGGTCTCGGGCTGGACCTGGAACGAGTAGGAGATCCCTTTCTGTTCGGCCAGGAGGGCGAACATGGCGTTCATGTCGGCCATGGCCAGGAGGAGGTTGAAGTTCCGGACATCGAGTTCCAGTTTGCCCGCCTCGATTTTGGAGAAATCGAGAATGTCGTTGAGGATGGCCAGAAGGCCTTTGGCGCTGTTGAACACGATGGAAGAGTATTTTTTCTGGTCTTCGGAAAGCTCTGTTTCGAGCATCAGGTGCATCATGCCGATGATGCCGTTCATCGGGGTCCGGATTTCGTGGCTCATGTTGGCCAGAAATTCGCTCTTGATCTGGCTGGCCTTTTCCGCCTTCAGGGAAAGGTCCTTGAACTGTTGTTCGGACTGGAACAGGCGCCCCACCACTTCGGTCTGGATACTCTGGAAAAAGTAGACGAGCATGACGATGACCAGAAGCAGGGCGAAAAGATGGGTGGCGTAATAAGCGGTTTGTGCTTCTGCGGGAACAGGTGTGCCGAACACGATGCCATGGCTTTGAAACAGGAGGAAAATCGAAATGATCAGCGCGGCCATGAGTCCGTAGAGGATGCTTGCCCTGAAGGTGATGGCGAAGGACGCCCCCACGGGAAGGAGAAAGATCCAGAGCAGGAAGGGGCTTTTAAATCCGCCGGTGCTGAGTGTGGCGGTGACGACGAACAGGGAAAAGGACAGGGACAGGATATGGGCCGCACGGGTGCTGTCCATTTTTTTTCTCAGCTGGAGAAGGTTGACAAGGCAGGTCAGCAGGGATAAGCCGGTGAGAACGGCGGGGATTGTCTCTCCTGCTCGGAACTGGAACAGGAAAACCTGGGGGCAGACAAGGATCAGGAGGTAGCTGCACAGGTTGATGGCCCTGAGCCGGTTGACGAGAAACAGGTCTTCCCGTGACGGATCGCCTGCCGGGATGCCCGAATCGATCAGGGACCGGACAATGGCAACGATGTTTTCCTTCAGATTCATGGAAACGCCTTTGAAAAACGGTGATCATGGCTCGTACTCCGCTCGTCGGATTCCGCGACCACGTGTTCAAGGGCCGTGGCGTCTCCTGGTCATCTTTTCGCGGTTTTTTTTACCATGGTTCGAAAAGGAATGGCCTGCCAGAGCGGGTTGCGACGCATAACAGAAATATCGGTTCATCCGGGAATAAACTTGATGAATTGTGATTTTTTTCTGTGGTATGCGACGCATCACGGCGGTCCGCCTGTTGAAACTTTTTTCCTGGCCAGGGGTTCAGTCTGTTGACGGTTTTTGGGTAACATGTTATGAAAACAGGAAAAAATGCCAATCTACACGTTTTGTGGCCAGCCTTTGACGGAAGAGTTCCGACCGTCCGAATCCGGTTACCCCGGACCCGTAAAAAATCGATGGGAGATACGATGAACCCCAGTGAAAAACCAGTCCATGGAATGACGTCGGCGTCTTTTCACATTCTGGACGATGATACGGAAAACAGGCTGAGTCCTTTTTTCCGCATCAGCGAATCCCTGCTGTTCATGGTGGACGAACGTTTCCGGCTTCTCCATATCAACCGGGCGGCTCTTTCCGTTCTCGGGTTTTCCTGGGAGGAAATCGGCGGTTGTCCGTTCGTCGATCTGGTGGACGAAAGCGGAAAAAATGAACTCTTGTCCCATCTGGCCGTTCCCCCCGACGACGTCCGGCAGATGGAATCCCTGGTGTTCAGAACAAAGGACGGCCGGACCGTGGCGACCCAGACCCGGATCACACGGGGCGAAGGACCGGCTGGAAACGTGATCTATGTGGCGGCCTGGGACCTGTCACGTTACAGGGCCGGTGAGGAAAAATTCAGAAAAGTCTTTCATTCCACCTCGGTGATCATGCTTCTTTTCGCCCTTGAAAGCGGGATCATCCTCGAGGCCAACGAAGCAGCCTGCGCCATGACCGGATACAGACCGGAAGACATGGTGGGGAAGACCATCGATGATCTGGATATCTACCCGGACAGGGACGAGAGAAGAAAAATCAAGAGGATGCTCCTCGAACAGGGCTGGGTGAAGGATTTCGAGATCATGGTGCAAAACAGAAACGGCTGGGACTGCCATGGCCTTTTTTCCATGGACGTGCTGTACCTGGACGGCGTGGCGGTGGTGCTTGCCGTGGGCAGCGATTTTACCCTGTGGAAAAAAGCCGAGGACGCGCTGATGATGGCGTATCGCGACCAGGGAAAGCAAAAAGAGATCATTGAACGGAAAAGCCGGGAGCTGGAGAAGGCGAAACACATGCTCGAGGAGTCAGCCCGTCTTGTCGAGGAATCCAGCCGGCACAAATCCGAGTTTATCGCCAACATGAGCCATGAACTGAGAACGCCCCTCAACAGCATCATTCTCCTGGCCAACCTTCTGGCCCAGAACAGGGACGGGCGTCTGTCGGACAAGGAGCTGGAATACGCGTCGGTGATCGTCACAGCCGGACAGGATCTTCTGACCCTGGTCAACGACGTCCTGGACCTGTCCAAGGTGGAGGCGGGGCGGATGGAGGTCAATCCGGTCCGGGTCAGCCTGGAATACCTGTGCCGCAAGATGCGGGGGTATTTCAGTGACATGGCCGAGGTCAAGGGTCTCGAGTTCGGAATATTTCCTGAACCGGGGCTCACCGAATACCTTTACGCGGATATCCAGAAGCTGGAGCAGATCCTGAAAAACCTCACGTCCAACGCCATCAAGTTCACGGAAAAAGGGTCGGTGAGGATTTTCATCAGGCGGCCGTCCCTGGACGAGGATCTGTCCATGATCGGCCTTTCCGGCCTCAAACCATCGAAAACCCTGGCTTTTTCGGTGACGGACACCGGGATCGGCATCGCTCCGGAAAACAGGGACCTGATTTTCGAGTGTTACCGGCAGGCCGGGAAAGGAATTTCCGGAACTTACGGCGGAACGGGCCTGGGTCTTCCCGTGTCCCGTGTCCTGGCCCAGCTTCTCGGCGGGGATATCCTGGTGGAAAGCGAACCCGCGAAAGGCAGCACGTTTACCCTGTACATTCCGGACAGCGCCCAGGAAAACACGGACCGGGCGGATATCCCGGCTCCGCCCGTCCTTCAAGAAAAGACAGTCAGCCGCGTTTCGTCCCATCGGGATTCCCGGATCAAGGGGTGTAAGATTCTCGTGGCTGACGACGACATGAGGACGGTTTACGCTCTTATCCAGAACCTGGAGCCCATGGAAGCCGAGGTGGTCGTGGCCTGGGACGGGGCGCGATGCCTGAAGAAACTGGAGGAACACCCGGACATCGACCTGCTGCTCCTGGATCTGGCCATGCCCGCAATGGACGGGATCCAGGTGCTGGAATGCATTCGTTCCGATGAACGGACAAGAAACCTGCCGGTGATTGTCATTTCAGCCGATGTGATGAAAGGCGGAGAAAAAGCCTGTCTCAGGGCCGGGGCCGACGGTTATGCGGTCAAGCCCCTTGATTTTGCAAAGCTGGTGGACATGATGGAGCAACTCCTGGGGCCGGATGGAAAAACAGCGAACGCCGAACATCCAACCCCCAATATCGAATGAGGACCCACTCCCTCTAATTCAGCCGTCTTTCGTACATGTCCCGGATCGTTTCCCTGCTGTACTGGTACAGGGTGTTGCAGTTATGGCAGCGCGTTTCAATGGGGAAAGGCCCGTTTTCGGCCATGTCCCTGAGGTCGTCCATGGGAAGCATGGCCATGTACGCGCCGATTTTCTCTTCACTGCACGGGCAGAAAAACTCCACCCGTTCATGGGCCAGATACCGGGGAGTGAACTGCTTGAACTCCGAATGGATCACCATTTCCGGACTTTCAAGATCCGCCATGAGTTTTCCCGGAGAAGGGAAACGCTCGACGATGGTTTCAAGCTGGTCGATCAGGCTGTCCGTAGCTCCGGGCATGGCCTGGAGAAAAAGCCCTCCCGCCCCTCTCACCTCACCCAGGCGGTCGAACTGGATACTCAGCACGAAAACCGTGGGGGTCTGCTCGGATGTGAAGTAGTAATGGGCCAGGTCTTTGGCAAGGCTGCCGTACTGAAGCATCACCTGGCCTGTGTACGGCTGTTTCAGCCCTTCCTGGATTTTCGTGAGGGTGAGGAACCCGCTTCCGTAAAATGGAGAAAGGTTGAAATCCTTGAGCGGCTGGGTGATGGGGATGGGCGTCTGCTTCAGGTAGCCCCGGACTTCCCCCCGTGAGTTCGTTTCCACGGACAGGCCTTTGATCGGGCCGCTGCAATCCACCCGGAGGTTCAGCCGGTCGTGCCCCTTGAGGGTGGTGGACAAAAGACCTCCGGCCAGGTAGGCATGACCGGCCACCAGGGTTTCCAGGATCCCGTAGCGGAAATTGGCCCGCATTTCCCTGACCATACGGGTTCCGTTGATGAAGGCGCATTTGACGGTGTCGTCCGCCATGAGAAAAGTATGGACCCTGTCTCGGGCCCTGTCCTTCAGCTGCTGTTTCAGGGTGTCTCCCGGTAGTGACGCTTTTTTCAATGGAGCTTCCTTTCCTTCGGTTGAACCTGGCGCAAAATCCCGAGGCGGCCAGGTGTGTTCATCGAAAATCAGGTGCCAATATACACGGTCTTGGTCCGGGGGTAAAGAAAACCTTTGGGCAGGTCAGGGCCAGCGCATGTAACATTGATCTTAACCAGCGTTATCGAATCCGATACCAATACCGATACCGATACCGATTCAGATCCATGTCTTGACATGAGGCTGTCACGGGATAAACGATCGGGGCGGGGAAGGGGCGCCTTCGGGAGAAGTCCCTTTTTTTCGGTCTTTTTCGAGAAGGCCCGAGATGGTTTCCGAAAAGATCCGGAGGTTCACCGGTTTTTTCAGGATCGCGTCCACGGCTCCCGTTTCCTGGCTGTCCAGAAGTTCGGACTGGCTGAAGCCGGTGCAGAGGATGACGGGGAGATCGGGTCTGATGGTCTTGATCGCCGAGGCCAGCCGTGTGCCGGTCATTTTCGGCATGGTCATGTCGGTGATCACCATGTCGAAGGCATAAGGGGCGGATTTGATTTTCTGAAGGGCCTCAAGGGGAAGGGTGGACGATTCCACGCGGTATCCGAGGCGCTGGAGCAGGGTGACGCCGAGGCTGGCGATGTCGGTTTCGTCATCCACGAAAAGGATGGTTCCGCTTCCTTTTCCCAGGGCCGGGGCCGATTCCACGATCTCCGCTTCCATGCCGTCCGATTCGGGAAACAGAAGTTCGAACCGGGTTCCCGTGCCCGGGCTCGAAAATACGGAAATCTCACCTTTGCAGTCATCCACGATTTTCCTGACCACCGAGAGGCCGAGGCCCGTGCCCAGGTCCTTGGGTTTGGTGGTGAAGTAGGGGTCGAAAATCCGTTTCAAGGTGGCCTCGTCCATGCCGCACCCCGTGTCTTCCACCGTGAGTTTCACGAAACACGGGGCCTTGGTGTTTTCACCGCCCAGAGGGTCCCTGACTCTTTCGAGCCCGATGGTCAGGACCCCGCCGTTCGCCTTCATGGCGTGGTGGGCGTTGGTGCATAGATTCATGATGATCTGGTGAAACTGGGTGGGGTCGGCATGGATGGCCCCTTTTTTGTCGGAGATCATCTCCCGGATTTCGATGGTCGAGGGCAGGGAGGCCCTGAGAAGCACCATGGCTTCCCTGATGATCAGATGGGGCAGGATCCGGCGTCCGTTCCCCAGGGGGTTTTCGGTTTTGCGGCTGAAGGACAATATCTGGCTGACCAGGTCCCTGGCCCTTTTGGCCGCCTTCTGGATGTTGTCGATGTTTCGTCTGGACGGGGTGTTTTCGGGGAGGTCCAGCATGGCCAGCTCAAGGTTGCCGAAGATGGCGGAAAGGATGTTGTTGAAATCATGGGCGATGCCGCTTGCCAGTGTTCCGATGGCCTCCATTTTCTGACCCTGGATCAGCTGTTCTTCCAGGTTTTTCTGGTCGGTGATGTCCCGGATGTTTCTGACGCTTCCCAGGATCGTTCCCTTGCTGTCGGTGAACGAGGCCCCGCTGATGGTGACGGGAATCAGCCGGCCTGTTTTGGAGTACCTCAGGGTTTCGATGCCGGAATAACTTTCCCCTTTCTTCTCCATGTCGCCCATGAGGCAGTCCAGCTCCCTGTCCTTTTCGGGCACGAACCTGTCCAGGGTCCGGCCGGCCCATTCGGTAAGGGACCATCCGAAAACACGGCTGAACGCCGGGTTGAAATACTGGACGTTGTTCTCGTTGTCGTAAACCATCACCGGATCGGGGTTGGCCTCGAGGATGGTGCGGGCTTTCTCTTCGCTCCGTTTCAAATCCTCGATGGCCTGGGTGGCCCGGAGGGTTTCACTTCCGTAGGAGGCGAGGATCGTTCCCAGTTCCTTGTCCTGGCGGGTGAACGGCGGATTGACCTTGTTGTGCAGGGTGATGATGCCCACGATGGCTCCGTTTCTTTCCATCATGGGAAACGCCAGCAAGGAGGGGTCGGAGTACCCGCTGAACCCGCTGGGGATGGGCCGGTTTTCTTTCCGGATGTCTTCGATCAGGAGGGGCTCACATCGGGACAGGACGAGGCCCAGGACTGACTGGGCCGACAGGGGCAGGGGCAGCCGTTCGGGGATATGCCCCCTGTCCAGGGTGTAGACGAGAACGAGTTCGTCGCCTTTGTGAAGGAAAAGGCTTCCGCCCCGTGCGTTCATGGCCCCGGCGAATTCGTGGAGCATCACGGGTCCCAGGTCCTCCTTGCCGTTCAAAGACGTGAGGCGCCGGGTGGACTTGACGATCTGGCGGAGGCGTTCGTTGATGTTCTCCAGGTCCCGGTTTCGTTTGATCAGGGAAGTTTCCGCGATCATTTTTTCCGTTTTGAGGTCCACGATTTCGGAAAAGTGATCCACAAGGTCGGACAGGTGTTCGTTGGTAAAGGGTTTTTTCAGGAAACGGAGGGTTTTACGGAAACGCTGTTCAAGGGCACGGTCTTTTTCACCGAAGGTCAGAACGATGACATGGCAGAGGGGGAGGCCGGCCATCATCGTTTCGATCAGGGCTGAAGGCGTTTCTGCGCCGTCGGGGACGTCGACCAGGACGATCTGGGGCTGAAAAGACCCTCGCAGGTTTCCCGTGTCCAATTCCCCGGGGGGGCAGCTTCGGATCTGGCGGTTTTCACTGTTCAGAATGTCCCGCAAATTCTCACGCTGGGTATTGTCCGGACTTACGATCAGGATTCGTTTGGTATTCATGTCGCCCCTTGGATACAGATTTCAACAACCCCCGCCACCGTCAACGATTCGCCGACCTGTATTTGGCCAGTGTTTCAAACAGGATTTTCTGGTTGATGGGTTTGGAGACGTAATCGTTCATCCCCGATTCGATGCAGCGTTCCCTGTCTCCTGTCATGGCGTTGGCCGTCATGGCGATGATGGGAATGGATTTGTTGATCACCGGAGACTGGGGATTCCGGATGGTCATGGCTGCCTCGAGTCCGTTCATCTCCGGCATCTGGATGTCCATGAGCACCATGTCGTAGGACGGGACTCCCGGTTTGCTCAGGGCCTCCACCGCCTCTTTGCCGTTGGACACCACATCGACCCGGTAGCCTTCCTTCTCGAGAAGCCGGATGGCCACTTTCTGGTTGACCGGATTGTCTTCGGCCAGAAGAACCAGGCAGTCGTTCGCTTTTTTTTCGGGGATATCGTGGCGGGTCACGAAAATTTCCCGACGGGGGGCTGTCTGACGGGCTCTGTTGTCGTCGTTCACGATGGCGATGCACTGGAACAGCTGGCTCTGCCGGACAGGTTTGGTGAGGTAGGCGGAGAACCCGATTTTTTTCATGCGCTTGGCATCTCCCCGCTCTCCCTGGCCCGTGCACATGATCAAGAGGGTGTTCCGGAGAAGGGGGTCGTTCTTGATCAGGATTCCCAGGTCCTCGCCGCCCATGCCGGGCATTTTCTTGTCCAGGATGGCCAAATCGAATGGCTCGCCGTTCTCGGCGGCCTCGCGCAGGAGGGCCAGGGCGTCGTTGCCGTTGGTGGCGTCCCTGTAACGGCAGCCCCAGGATTTCAGGTATTCGGACAGCACCTGGCGGCTGGACGAGCTGTCTTCGGCGATGAGGATCTTCAGGTTTTTCACGAGAACGGGGCTTGCCGATTCGAAATACGGAACGTCTTTCTGTTTTTCCAGATCCACGGTGAACCAGAACGTGGAGCCCTGGCCCGGAACGCTGGTGACCCCGATGTCCCCGTTCATCATGTGGGCCAGTTCCCGTGAGATGGAGAGGCCCAGGCCGGTTCCCCCGTATTTCCGGGTGAAGGAGGCGTCGGCCTGTTTGAAGGATTCGAACAGGGTGGGCACGATGTGTTCCGGAATGCCGATTCCCGTGTCTTCCACGTCGAAACGGATCAAAGCCCGGTTTTCGTCTTCGGACACCAGGGACACGGTGAGAAAGACTTCGCCTTTTTCGGTGAATTTGATGGCGTTGCCGCAGAGGTTCATGAGGATCTGGCGTATCCTTCCCGGATCGCCTTTCACGAAAACCGGCACTTTCTGGTAGATCAGAAGGGAAAATTCCAGGTTTTTTTCGCTGGCTTTGATGGAGAGGACTTCCCCCACGCTTTCGACCATGCTCCGGAGGTCGAAGTCGATGTGTTCCAGATCCATTTTCTTGGCTTCGATCTTGGAATAGTCCAGGATGTCGTTGATGATCACGAGAAGGGCTGCGGCGCTTTCCTGGATCAGGTCGGCGTAGTTCCGCTGTTCCTCGTCCAGGTCCGTGCCGAGGAGAAGATCGGCCATGCCCATGACGCCGTTCATGGGCGTCCTGATTTCATGGCTCATGTTGGCCAGGAATTCGCTTTTCGCCATGTTGGCCAGTTCGGCCTTCACAGCCATCTCGTTGGCCCTTTCGATGGCTTTCAAGAGTTTCTCGTTGGCTTCCCGGAGTTCGTCTTCGGGATTGGGGTCCCGGAGCCTGAGGGTCTGGTTGATGCGGTTCAGGTCGTCGGTCAGGGTCTTCAGGTTTTGGGGGAGTTCGTCATATGAAAGAACGCCGGGTTGGGTCCGTGATTTTCCCACAAGGATCATTTCAGGGTTGAGATGGGAGTCTTCACTTGCTTCTGTTCCGGAAGATGAAACAAAGGAACAGGCATACCCTTTTTCTCTGAGGGCTTGGGATACGGCGCAGGCGTGATCCCTTCTGTGGTCGAGGATCACGAGCCAGGGTTCCTTGTCTTTCTGGTCTGGACTGTCGTTTACGGTCATGGCCTGCGATGTCTGTCCGGTTTTTCCGGATGAGGGTTTTCCTTCCCCGGCCCGGTGTTTTTTCTGTGACGTTCGGTAGAAAAAAAGTTTTTCACCCCGACCCCGGTGATCACCTGTCCGCTCCTGTCGGTTTTTTCGTAACAGGCTCCGCATGCCAACACACCACATCCACTTGCCGGATTGAAATCATGATGATCTGGACAATACTTTTGGGATCGTAACTTGTTTTAATCTCACACAAAAAAAATGAATTTGCAACGCCTAAATCGCTGTTTTTTCCAGGGAACACTTTGGCCTGACGGGATTTTGTCTTGTGTTTTTCAGGGATCTGTGGTCTAGATATTTGTAAATTATCATATAGTTAGACCAATTCAGGAATCACACCGGCAGTAACGGTCAACATCTTGGTTGTTGGCCAGACAGCTCATTTTTTCCACAGGACCGGCTTTTCCCGAAGGCAAAGGGCAGGCTGTTTGGTTTCCGGGGCGGATAGCCATTTCCCTCAGTCCGGGGCGGACGGCCAGTCAGGTGATCGACCAAAATAATCAGGCGCCTCATGACAGAACAGAACACGATCCGTGAAAAACATCAGGAGCCGGTTGTGCTTCTCGCTTCGGCACGAAGCGATGACACGGAGATATTTGCAAGCGTTGCGGGTGATAGTGGATTTCTTTTGGTTCCGGTGGGTTCCGTCGAAAAGGTGCGGGAAATACTTGAAACGGAAGACGTGGCCCTGTTGATCGTGGATCGGGATTTTTCACATGAAGGGGGCCTTGAAGCCGTGGCACGCCTCCGTGACCTCGACCTGGTCAGGGACGTTCCCCTGATGGTCATGGCGGACAGGGAAAGGGCCGAAGAGGCTCCCCGCTGTTACGATATGGGAGCCGTTGATTTTCTGCTGCGCCCCGTGGATCCCCTGATGATGAAGAAGAAAATTTCCTTTTTCGTCGAGCGTTCCAGGCTGAAGCGGCAAAACGCCGCCTGCGGAACGGCGGAAACCCGCCGGATCAACCGGGCCCTGTCCGACCTCGCCGGTGGTATCGCCCACCAGTTCAACAACACCCTCAACATCATCACCGGCCATGTGGAACTCTTACGGATGGACTTCCCGGACAATGCCAGCGTGAGCCGGTTCAGCGCCATGGTCTTCGAATCGGTGAAACGGATGACAGCCCTCACCGACAAGCTTCTGGCCTATGCCAGGACAGGAAACAGCAGCCAGGGACAGGTGGAACTGAACGGGCTGGTTTCCAGCTGCCTCAGTAAAGCCTTCAGGGCTCCGGAAAGTATCGCGGTGGATTCGGACCTGGATTCGGGAAGTATGCTCATCGACGCCGATGAAAACAAGATGTCCATGGTGGTTTCGGCCATCATGAACAACGCTGTGGAGGCCGTGGGGGATTCGGGGCGGATCTGGGTGAGGACCCGTTTTATCCGGGGCGGAGACCGGCGGGGAGCCCGGGGCATGGCGGGACAGGCCCATGTGGCCTGTCTGGAGATCCGGGACAACGGGGTGGGCATGAGTAGGGACGTGGCCGACAGGATGTTCGAACCTTTTTTCTCCACCAAGTTTCAGGGAAGGGGTCTTGACATGGCCGCGGTCCAGGGCATCGTGACAAGCCACGGGGGGTGGATCGGTGTTCAGACGGCGCCCGGGGAGGGGACCACGGTGTCGGTGTACCTGCCGGTTTCGTCCTACAGGCCGGCCAGGGTTTTCACAGATCCTGGAAAAACCCTCGAGGAGGTCACGGGAACCGTTCTGGTGATCGACGATGATGACTGTGTCCGGGATCTGGCCGTCACCATGCTGAAACGGCTGGGGTACAAACCTTTCGCGGCCGCAACGGGCCTGGCCGCGCTGGAGATGGCGGAACGGATGAAAGACAGGATCGACCTGGCCATGATCGATATCGAGATCCCCGATATCAAAGGGGATGAGCTTTACCCCAGGCTGAAGGAGATCTGCCCGGACCTCAAGGCGATCGTGTGCAGCGGTTACTCCGTGGATGGCCGGGGCGAGGCCATGATCAAGGCGGGAGCCCAGGTTTTCATGCAGAAACCCTACAGTTTCGGAGAGCTGGCTATGAATATGCGAAAGCTCATCGAACGGAGGAAGGAAAAACGCTATCGGGTGAAAGATGGTCACGTTCTGCTGTCCGGAAGCCGGGAAACAGTGAAGAACACCCTGGTGGATATCAGCCGGTCAGGGGCCGCCATAGGTCCCGTTGATTCCGTGTCCTGGTCTTTTACAGGCTGGGGTGAACTGGCCCTTGTGTCGGAACCGGCCGGCCTGATGATTCCGGGGGTTCCTTTCCGGATTCTCACGTCCGGGAACGGTTCGGGTTTTTCCGGGAAACAGGGGCTGGAACCCGATCTGCTTCACCTGCAATTCGGCGCTCTTACCCATGATGTCCTGAGCAGGGTGGACGGCTTCATCGCCCGCTGCGGCGAAGCCCTTTAGTATTCCCTGGCAGACAAACAGACTCACATCCATGGCGGCGACGATCTATGGTGTACAGAATCAAAACAAACATCACAAGCAACCGCCTGTCCTTTGTCCTGCTTCTCTACATTCTTCTTTCCAGCGCCCTTTTTACCTTTCTGGCCTCAGGGTTCCAGTTGTATCAACTTTACCGAAGGGACATGCGAAAAGTCCAGGACGTTTTCAGCCAGATCGAACGGAGCTATCTGGCCCCCATCGCAGCCAGCCTGTGGTCCTATGACACCCAGCAGATGGAAACCCAGATCCAGGGGCTCCTGAATCTTCCTTCCATCGTCAAGGCCGAGATAAGGGATGTGACCGGCAGCCAGGGCCGGCCCATCGTCACCCTCGGGGATATCCATGACAGAAGATTCATAGAAAAAAGTTATACCCTGAACAGGGAAGGGCTGGAAGGCGGGATGGCCATGGGAACCCTTACGGTTTACGCCGGGCTTGACTGGATCAAGGACAACGTTATCCGCCAGGCGTTCTCCACGATCCTGATGAAAGTGGTGGAGATCTCCATCCTGTCCATGTGTATCTTGATCATTTTCCACCACCTGATCATGAAACATCTCACCCGTATCGCCCAGTTTTTCAGAACCCTCGACATCAACAAACTCGATGTTCGTCTCAGTCTGGAACGAAAAAGCTCGGAAAATAAAGATATCCTTGATTTCATGGTGGAGGCCATCAACGGCATCAACGAATATCTGGCCGCGGACATCGCCAGGCGCACCGAAGCGGAGGAAAAACTCAGGCGGATCAACGAGGACCTGGAGATCAGCAAACGTGAAATCGAGGAACAGAGCCGCAACAAGACCCGGCAGATGATGGTCTCGGATATCCTGAGGGAAGAAGAGCATCTCGGGGCTCTGGCCTCCCGGCTGGTGTCCTACCTCTGCGACGTGATGGGAGCCGGAGTCGGGCTGTTCTACTACGTGGACGAAAGGGACGGGATGGTCCGGGCTGTTGGAACCTTTGCGGCGGATGGTTCCGACCTTTTGTCCAAGGTTTTTCCCGTTGGAGAGGGGCTGGTGGGACAGGCTGTCCGCAGCCGGAGAATGATGACCTTGGACACACCCGGGGACACGGGCCTTGTGGTCAAATCGGCACTGGGGTTTTCCAAGCCTTCCCATATCCTGATTTTTCCTTTTGAGAGAAAAGGCCGTGTGACAGCTGTTTTTGAGGCGGGTGGATTTCATCCCTTTCCAAGGGAACGGGTCCATTTTCTCGAACAGATTGAAGAACGGGTGGCTGTAGCCACGGAAGCGGCCGTTTACCGGGGGCTGATGGGTGAAACGAAAGACAGCGGCTTAGGGGGCAAAGAGACCGAACGATGAACGGGACAGGCAGACAGGGTCAGGACCGGGTGAAATCCCCGGAAAAGCGGACGATACTGGGGATGGGAAACCGCCTTGTCCTCTGGTTCGTGCTGTTCGCCCTGCTGCCCCTCGGCCTGACGGTTCTCGCCGGCCACATGCTTTTGAAAGCCCAAACCGAAGACCAGACGGAAAGGCTCATGCGGAGTCTGGCCGCGTCCATGAAACATGATGTGGAGCATTATTTCGAGGATATGTCCATGGCGTTCCAAGCCCTTTCGGGCCGAAGGATCACCCGGGCCATGATGGACAGCGTCGATTCTGAAAAGGCTGGGGAGCGCTCTTCGTCTCACGAAATTTACGGAACGCCGGAAGATATCCGTGACGAATTCGAGATCACGGTTCTCCCCCAGCACCTTAAGCCCGAATCCTACCGGGACCTGTTCATGATCGATACCCGGGGAGTGGTCACCTACTCCAAAAACGGAGGTCTTGCCAAAGGCTCCGACCTTTTCGGAAAAACATATTACGACACCTTGTTTTCCGGGGCCCTTAAAACCGCCATGAACACCGACCGGGTCGTTTTTTCCGATTACGAGTACGCACCCCAGGGCGGCGAAAACGTTCCCGTGGCCCATATGGTCAAGAACTTGTCAGGCGTGAATGGCGAAACCATCGGCCTTCTGGCTGTGCGTTTCGATGTGGAAGGCTTGAACCGGGTGGTGGGCGTACACGCCGACCTCGGCCAGACCTTCGATCTTTATCTCTGCGGTATCGACGGACGGCTGAGGACGGACAAGGGGAAACGTACGGTCAAAAAAGCCCTGACGCCATGGGATCTGGCCGTGGGAAAAACCAGAGAGGTCTGGGGGAAGGAGGACCTCCATTCGGGGCTCAACCGTCAGGCCACGGAGGATGGGACGACCATGTTCTGGGTCAGCTCCCCTCTGACCGTTCTGGGAGTCCCTTTCATGATTGTGGCTGAAATGGAGGGGAAAGACGTCTATGCCATGAAAGACAAGGTCTGGGCGGCTCTTTTTTTTCTGGCGGCCATTCTTGCCGTGGTGATGGCAGGCCTTGCTGTGGCTCTGGCCGGAAAGATCACCCAGCCTGTCTCGGCCCTGGGGGACTGGGCTGAAAAAGTGGCTATGGGAGACCTGGCCCTGGTGGAGATCGACTGTCCGGACGATGAAATGGGCCAGTTTGTCCGGAATTTCAGGCGGGTGGTGGAGTTTCTGAAAGAGACGGCCCGGCTGGCCATGGACCTGGCCGCAGGGGATTACACCACCGACATCGAATTGAGGTCGGCCAACGACGAGCTGGGCCATTCCCTCAAACGGATGACCGAATCGCTGAAAGACGCGGCCAGGGCCATGCAGGCCCTGGCCTCCGGAGATTTCCACGCCCAAGTGGCTGTCAAGGGTCCCAGCGACCTGTTCGCCCTGTCCCTCAACGGGATGGTCGACAGGCTGAGGGAAACCCACGAACAGGGACGTATCCAGGCCCGCCAGAAAACCCTCCAGGCCGATTTGAACGAGATTCTCCGGGGAGACAAGACCCTGGACGACCTGAGCCGTCACGTTCTTTCCTTTTTCTGTCTTTGTTTCAAAGCCTCCGTGGGGGCCTTTTACGTCCGGGACGGAAAGGACGACCGGTTGAAACTCTACAGCGGTTTCGCCCTGTCGGCCCACAGGACTCCGCCCCTTTCCATAGATCCGGGAGAGGGCCTTGTGGGACAGGTCATGAGGGAAAAACGCAAAATCGTGTTTTCCGACTGCCCCGGGTACTTTCTCGATGCCCAGGCTCTGGTCGCCGAAATCAGGCTGGCCTCGGTGATGGCTTTTCCCTTTGTCCGTGAGGGCCGGGTGGAGGGTGTGGTGGAGCTGGCTGTCCATGGCAGGTTTTCCGAAAAGGACCTGGATTTTCTGGATCTGGTTTCCGAAAGCGTGGCCATCGCCCTGTTCTCGGCGGTGTCACGGCTCAGGATGAAAGAGCTGTTAGACAAAACGGTGAAACAGGCCGACGATCTGAGACAGAAGCAACAGGAACTGAACCTGATCAACAAAGACCTCAAGGAACAGGCTGAAAAGCTCCAGAAGTCCGAACGTCAGCTCATGGCCAAGGAAGAGGAACTGATCCGGATCAACACGGCTCTGGAGGAACGGAGTTATTACCTCGAGCAGCAGAAAGACGCGGTCAGGGAGAAGAACCTGGAGCTTGAAAAAATCCAGGCCGAGCTGATCGAGAAAACCCGGAGTCTGGAAAGCGTCAGCCGTCACAAGTCGGAATTTCTGGCCAACATGAGCCATGAACTCAGGACGCCCCTGAACAGCATCCTCCTGATCTCCCGCCTCCTTTCGGAAAACCGCCAGGGCAATCTGGTTAAAAGGCAGATCGAGTTCGCCCAGACCATCCATATGGCCGGCCT
>Ga0075012_10000139_pt1 | contig 72295 bp, 47 predicted proteins | sample All_14_2_FD_71474 | JGI IMG/M metagenome (GOLD analysis project Ga0075012, IMG submission 71474) | Freshwater microbial communities in response to fracking from Pennsylvania, USA - Allegheny Zone_MetaG_DW_15 | ecosystem: Environmental > Aquatic > Deep subsurface > Groundwater > Drilled... | reverse complement strand
CTCCACGTAGTAGTTTTCACCAGGAATCACAGGTATTTTCACTTCGCAACTGCCGTTGGTGCCTCCTGACATCGGGCCATTTTCGGTGTAAAATGCCACGTTCGTTGCCGTCGGCTCCATCGGAGCGTCAATGCTGCTCCAGCCGCTGCCATCCGCCGGGCGGATTTTCAAAACAGCATCCGGGATGCGGTTGCCAGTGGCTTTGTCCACCACACAGACGTTTGCCAACTGCGGCCTACGGCCCGTGAATTTCCAGCGGTAAATATCGTCCTGGCCCTTGCCTTCTGGGCGGTTGGAGGTCAGGTAACCCACGTTTTCTTTTTTATCCGAAGTAAAAGCAAAATCATCGAAAGCGGAGTTGACGGGAGCGGGCAAGTGCAGTGCTTGGCTGGCTTCCATGCCGTTCATCGTCACCGAAAACACGTCTAAGCCGCCAGCGCCTTTTTTCCCATCGGAAGAAAAATACAGTTCATTGCTGGTCGTCACGAAGGGGAAAATCTCATCGCCCTCCGAGTTCACGTTCGGGCCGAGGTTGATGGGTGCGCCCCATTTTTCACCTTCTTTTTTTACGACGTAAAGGTCCATGCCGCCGTAGCCGCCGGGGCGGTTGGAGCTGAAGAACAGCAGGTTGCCGTCCGCCGTCAGCGTTGGGTGGCAACTGGAGAATTCGTTGCTGTTCAGGGGCAGTTCCTTCACGTCCTCCCATTGGCCGCTGTTGTGCGTTGCGGAGTAAATTTTAAGGTCAATCAGCCCCTTGCCGCTCTGGCCGTCCTTGTTGTTTCGGGAGAAAATCATCGTCTGACCGTCTGGGGTAAAAGTCGGTGCCCCGTCGTGGTACTTGCCGTTGATGTCGCCCTTGACCATGTCCGGCGAAAAGAAGCGGCCTTCAGTGTCTTCCTTCGCAAAATAGAGGTCGGAATAACGCCCCGTCACGAGGTCTTGGTCACAGACGAAGACCCGCTTGCCGCCACGTGCCGAGGTGAACATCACGCCGTTTTTGTACGGCACGGCGCAGTAGTCAAGGTAGGACGTGTTCAGGTCCTTCAGGTTTTCGACGGTGTAAACCCCCACCGGAGCAGGCTGGAAGTTCACGTTCACCGCCCGTTGCGCCCCCGCCCATGCCGTTGGCAGGAGCAGTGTCATTAATATTTTAGATGTTAAATTCATGTTCAGGATTATTGGATTGCTTGATTGTTGGATTGTTATATTGCTATATTGTTATTCGGACTTATGGCATGAATAACAATCAAACAATATAAGAATCAAACAATCCCTCAATTATTTCAAAAAAACCGCAGGTGGCTCACCTCGCATGACTTGCACTTGAAAGTGTAGCCAAGCATGATTTCCCAACTGCCGCTGGTGACTTGGTTCAGTTCCGAGTGGGTAAAATCATACCCGACACCGAGGCGCATTCCGTTGTTGAACTCCACACCAGCCACGCCATCGAAGGAGTCGCCAAGGCGGTAGTTGCCGCCGACCCAGAAGGTGTTGAGGAACAGCACGTTGAGGTTGAGGTCCACGTCCACGGGAGCCGCCACGTTGTAGCTGACCATTGCCGAGGGCAACAAATCCACCGTCCTCGTCAGGGACGTGCGGAACCCGCCCATGACGTAGGCCGTGCGGCGGTTGTCTGTTTTGTCGGTGCGGTCTTGGTAGAGGCCGTTCCGAAGCAGCCGTGGCACCGACACGCCGAAGAAGTAGTTTTTACCCAAAAAATAAGCGCCCGTGCCGAAGTTCGGTGCAAATGCGGTCTCATCGCCTTGCGGAACTTCGGGGTCGTCCTCGTCGAGTGGGTTGGACTGCGACCACTTGATGCGCAGTTGCTCAATTCGACCCGATACACCGAGGCTCAGGGTGCTAGACTCGCCCAGTTTCAGGCGGTAGGCATAGCTCATATCAATGGCATTGTTGGACACCTTGCCGATTTCGTCGGAAGTGATGGCGATGCCCATGCCGTTGCGTTTGCCCGCAAATGGCGTGTGGGCGTTCACATGGATGGTGCGGGGCGCCCCGTCAATGCCCGACCATTGGTTGCGGTAAAGTGCCAAGGCATCGAAACTGCCCTTGGCCCCCGTGTAACCGGGGTTGTAGTTCAGTTTGTTGAACATGTAATGCGTGTACTGCACGTCGCTCTGCGCCGCCACGCCAGCCGCCAACAAGCTGAGAATGAATAGATGAATTAGTTTTCTCATTGTATTTTTTTGATTGTTGGATTGTTCGATTGCTGTATTGTTGACAGTCATTTAACCATCAAACAATACAGCAATCAAGCAATCTATTACCGAGTAATCGTGAAATACCCTTGCATGATTTTCTCCGAGTCCTGCTTGTCCAGTTGAATCAAGTAGAAGTAGGTGCCCGGCGGGAGCAGGTTGCCCTTGTAGCGGCTATCCCAGTCGTTCTCGTAGCTGTCCTGCTCAAAAATCTTGTCGCCCCAACGGTTGAAAATGCGCACGTTGTTGCTCGTGTAGGTCGTCTCCAGGCAAGGCACGGTGAAAAAATCGTTTTTGCCATCGCCATTCGGCGTGATGATGTCCGGCACGAAGCAGGGCTGTTCCACATTGCTGCCGAGCACGTTCAGGCGAACGGTGGCACGGGCACAGTTGTCGGGGCAATCCGTGTTGCAGATTTCGTAAATCAGCACGTCCTGGCCGTAGTAGTTGTTGTTCGGGGTGTATTCCAGTTCACCGTCCACCACCGTTGCCGAGCCGTTCGTTGGCTGCTCCACGATTCGGATGTCCCAGCTCTGCACGTTGCCGACTTGGTCGTTGAAAACCAGCACCCCATTCGTCAGCGGTTGGTTGAACTGCACGTCGAACAGGTCGTCTGCTGCCGCAATGCCCGTGAAGACGTGAACCGTAGCCGATGGTGCAGTGAAACTGCAACCGTTCAGCGTCACAGTCGCTGTGTACTCACCCGCTTGACCAGTTGTTGCCTCTGGCAAAATCGGGTTCGGCGTGGTGGCGTTGAAGCCCTGCGGGCCGCTCCACTGGTAAGTTGCGCCAGCAACAGGAGAAACATTGAGTTGCACCAATTCACCCAAGCAAGCCGGGCTTGCGGCCTCAGTCGAGGACTCGCTGACAAGCTGCGGAGCCTGCGTCAAAGTCACCGCTTCAAGGTTGGACATCGGCGTGGAGCAGTTGCCGTTGGTGGCGCTCACCGAGTAGGTGCCCACGTTTGCTGCCGACGTATTTTGGATGAAATAAGTCGGAACGCTGGTCACTGCGAGCAGTACGTTACCGCTGCCGTTGTTGAAATACCACTGGTACTGCATGTTGGTGCCTGCGGCGCTGCTGGTGAGGGTCAGCATCTGGCCCTGGCACAGGTTGTTGTCGGATGTGGTCAATTGGAGGGATTGGCCCGCCAGGTTGCTCACCGCCACCTGCGCCGTGTTGGATGGCTGCGTCGTGCAATTGCCAGAGGCCACCACAACGGAGTAAGTGCCCGCATTTGCTGCCAACATATTATTGATAAAATAAGTCGGAACGTTGGTGGTCGCCAGCAGAACGTTGGTTGTGCCGTTGTTGAAATACCACTGGTACTGGGCGTTTGAGCCGGGGTAAATCGAGCTGTTCAGCGTCAGCGTTTCACCGTAGCACAACTGCGTTGCGGAGGCCGTCAACGTGGGTGCGCCGTTCAGGGCGTTGGTCACGTAAACATCCTGTGCGTTTGATGGCTGCGTGACGCAGTTGCCGATACTGGCCGTCACGGTGTAAACGCCCTGGTTGGCAGCCGCCATGTTTTGCACGAAAAACGTCGGCATGTTGGTGGAACCAAGCAGCACTGTGCTAGTGCCATTGTTGAAATACCAGTTGTAGCTCACGTTCGTGCTGGGGAAGATGGAGCTGTTCAGTTCGAGCAGTTCGCCTTCGCAAATCACGTCGTTTACCACACTCAGCGACAGTGCCGGGCCGATGTCGTTGCTTACGGTCACGTTCTGTGGCGTGGATGCCGGGGTGACGCAGTTGCCGTTGCTGGCCACCACGTAGTAGAGGCCGCTGGCGTTGGCGTTCAGGTTGTTCAGTTGCAAGCTCGGAATCGTGGTCGTTGCGAGCGAGAATTGGCTGCTGCCGTTGTTGAAAAACCATTCGTAGGTCACGCCATTACCGGGTAGCGCCGTGGTGCTGAGGGTCAGGTCGGTGCCTTCACAGAGGACGTTGGCGGAGACGAAAAGCGTTGGGGCCGTGCCCGTCTGGTCGAAGACCACCACGTTCTGGTTGTTGGACAACTGCGAAACACAGCCCGAAATGCTGGCCTGTACGGTGTAAAGCCCGCTGTTTGTTACTTGTGCGTTCGCAATTGTGAAAATTGGTGTCTGCGTCGTGGCAAAGGAAACCGTGCCGTTGCCGCTGCCATCGTTGAAGAACCACTCGTAGGTGGCACCACTGATGGCGGTAGCCGTGAGTTGCAGGGTGTTCCCTGTACAAAGGTTAGCTTGGTTGGCGGTCAAAACAGGTGTTTGCGCCAGCACCGTGTTCACGGTTACTGCCTGCGGGGCGGACAGCGGCGAGGTGCAGCCGTTGAAGGACACCGCTACGCTGTAATCGCCAGAATTGCTGGGGTTTGCGTTCGCAATGCTGAGGCTTGGGGTATTGGTGATTTCCAACGGCGTGCCATTGAAGTACCAATAGTATTTTCCACCACTGCCGACCGAGGCTGTGCTGAGTTGGATGCTTTCGGTCTGGCAAAGCACAGCATTGGCCACCGTGAGGTTCGGCGTTTGCGAAGCAACAGTGTTCACTGTCACGTTGGTCATGTTCGAGCTTTGCGGCGGGCAACCCGTCGTGGAGGCCACAACGATATAAGTACCTGAATTTGAGTTATTTACGTTGTTTATTTCAAAATTCGGCGTAGCCGTTGAAGCAAGCGTAACTGCCCCGTTTCCACTGTTGAACATCCACTGGTAGGTCACGTCCACGCCGGGATATGCCGTCGTCGTCAGTTCCAATTGGGCGCCTTGGCAGGGCGCATCGTTGGCAGCCGTCAGCACAGGTGCCTGGTTCAGCGCACCACCCACCACGACCACTTCAGCGTTCGATGGTGGCGAAGTACAGCCACCTGCCGATGCCACTACCGAGTAAGTACCCGTATTGGCGGGCGTCACGTTCATCAAAGTCAGCGCAGGTACGGTTGTCGTGCCGATGATGGTCACGTTGTTTCCATTGTTGAAAAACCACTGGTAAGTTGCGCCGTTTCCGATACCGGAAGCACCCAATGCGAGGATTTCGCCTTGGCAGAGCGCATCTTCCGAAACCGTGAGCGCAGGCGTGGTATTGGCCACATTGCTCACCACGATGGCGACGGGTGCCGATGGTGCCGATTCGCAGTTGCCGTTCGTCACTTTCACGGAGTAGTCACCAGCGTTCGTCTGGTTCACGTTCGTCAGTTCAAAACTTGGCGTCGTGGTCGTGGTCAACAACGTTGCACCAAAATACCACTGGTACTGGATGTTTTGGCCCGTTTGTGCCGCCGTAGTCAGCGTGACGCTGTTGCCGTTGCAGGGTTGCAAATTGCTGGCGCTCAGGCTCGGCGTGGTCGGCATCGTGTTCACCGTCAGGTTGATGCTGGCTGGTTGCGACGGGCACAGGTGTACGGTGTAAACGGTCAGGGAATAGCTTCCTGCGTTATTTGCTGTCACGTTGCTCAAAGTCAACGGGAACGGGCCTTGCGGCGAAGCCGAGCCTGTGAAGGTAAAGCCGTTCGGGCCAGTCCAGTTGTAGGTCACGTTGCCCGCTAGGGCCACATTGTTTTCGGCTGAAAGGCTGACGTTCTCACCTGCACAGGCAGAGATGTTACTTCCCAAATTTTCTATCTGCGCAACGGTTGTTCCAGCGTGGCAGGTGTACTCCCGCCAGTTTGGGATGTTGTTATTGTTGCTGTCCGGGCAGGGGTTTCCACCGGAGCATTCCTGCGCATCGGTAAGCCCATCGCCGTCGGTGTCGAGGTCGTCCACATCCGAAATACCGTCAAGGTCAGTATCGGTGCAGGGCGTCGAAGTCTCGCATTCGTAGGAGTCGGCGATGCCATCGTTGTCGCGGTCTGGGTCACGGAAGTCAGGCGTCGAGTCGCCATCGCCGTCGGTGCAAGGCCCGTCGTGGGGGCACTCGTCGGCGTCGGTGATGCCATCCTGATCGGAGTCCAAGTCCCGGAAATCGGGCTGGCCCAAGCCATCCGTGTTGATTGGGTTTGAAACCGGTGTCAAGTTCGGTGCGCTGGCTTGGCCATCAGAGTTGACACTTGGTGTGCCAAGACCGACGATGCCATCGTGGTCAGGGTCGCCCAAGGTTGCCTCGGTCACGTCCCAGATGCCGTCGTTGTCAGTATCAAGGTCGAGGTAGTCGGGAGCCACATCGTTGTCAGTGTTCGGCGGATTGGAAGTCGTGACAAGCGGCGTTCCCTGCGAGTCGGTGTAGGCCCTGCCATCCGCATTCACGGTTGGGAAGCCAACGCCGAGGACGCCGTCGTTGTCGCCGTCAGGCTGTGAAGCCTCAGCAACATCATTGATACCGTCGTTGTCAGCGTCGAGGTCACGATAGTCACGCACAAGGTCGCTATCCGTGTCCCTAGGGTGGGAAGTCGGATGGAAATTGGGGCCAAAAGGCACCCCTTTGGAACTAATCGCTGGCGTACCAGACCCAGGCATCCCGTTGTTGTCGGGGTCGTCTGAACCCATCTCTGCTACATCCAAGATGCCGTCGTTGTCGCTATCGTGGTCGAGGAAGTCGTATCGGATGTCCCCATCTGTATTCTTCGGGGAGGATGTAGTTGAGACGGGTTGGCCATTCGCATCTGCGGTCGGTTTGCCAAAAATGTCCACAACAGGTACACCTGTACCCAAAACACCATCGTCGTCGCCATCGGGCTTATCGGCCTCCTCCACGTCGAGGATGAGGTCGTTGTCGGAATCAAGGTCGTGCCAGTTGCGGATGCCGTCGTTGTCACGGTCTGGTGGCAGCGGAATCGGGTGGCTGGTGATGGCCGGGTCAATCAGCGTGGAAAGGCCTGCGCTGTTCACGATGGCCGGGCTGTTTGTGCCGCCGATTTTACCATCATTATTGGTATCAAAAGCGCCGTAGCCAGCTTCGGTCACATCGTTGATGGCGTCGTTGTCGGAATCAAGGTCGTCGTGGTCGGGCACTTTATCGCCGTCCCAGTCCCAGCGGGTGTAGGTCTCGGTTGCGTTGAAATCGTCGGGGTCAGAAGCGATGGGGTTGTAGAGACCGTTGAGGCCGAAAATTGCGGGCGCACCGTCAATCCTGCCGTTGCCGTCCGTGTCGGGTTGGCCGTGGCCAGCCTCCACGAGGTCGGAGATGCCGTCGTTGTCGCTGTCGAGGTCGAGGTGGTCGGGCACGCCGTCACCGTCGTGGTCGTAGGCTGCGGGCAGGTTGTCGCAAAGGCCATCGTTGTTGGCATCGGTGCAGCCGTTTGCCACGGCGGGGTCGTTTGCATCCTTGAAGTTCAGGATGCCATCGTGGTCAGCGTCGCCACTTGGATCGAGGTCGCCGGGCAGGCAGGCAAAGCTACCGCCGGGGTTGCAAAATTCCTTTTTATCGGGAACGCCATCGTTGTCGTCGTCAATGTCGAGATTATCTCGAACGCCGTCGCCGTCCGTGTCCACAATTTCTGGCACCGTGCAGTCATCCACGATGTCCACCGTGTAATTGCCGTAGGCAGCGCCCGTGTAAACCACGAATGACCAATAGTCCAATATTTTATTGTCGCCAAAATCATTTACATAAGTATAAGGTATGTTCGTTGGCTGTGGCTCACCCGTGCCGCCGCCGCTGACGGGGCCGCCCACCTCGGTGTGGTTGTAGTAAAATTTGTCGAATGACACCGCCTGCACATCGCTCAGGAGCTTGAAGATGACGCCGCCTGCATTGTTCTCGATGTCGCTGAGCAGCATGTGCGTCTCACCGTCACGTAGTTCGAGTTTGTAATTAAATTTGAAATTATCGGCTACTGGCAGCACCGTTCCTTGGCCGTTGTGACCATTCCAATAAATGGAATCAGCGCCAGCGTTGATGGTTTTGGTCAGCGTCAAGTCCACTGGATCAAGGAAATCGCCGTCACCATTCAAATCCAGGTAGAGGTAGGCGATGCCACCCTCCGAGGACTGGAAGTTTACCCAAGCGCCCTCCCCTACTTGCAGGGAACCCGGCAAGCAAGGCACACCTGAGTCGTTCGAGGCGTGGATGCTCAGCACCGAAAGCTGGGGTTGTGTGGACGTTGGCGTCTTGAACAGCCAAGTCGAATGGGTATTGCTCCTAAAAATATCCGTGACCTGCGCCGTGGCAGGCATGTCTGGGTTCGGCTCGTTGAAGAAAATCTTGTTGTTGACCAAATGGTACGGGTCGTAGTCCTCGGCCTGTGGTTCGTAGTAGTAATTGTTACCAGTCACCCAATCCAGCGGATTGTCTGAGCGGGACACATCCGCACGATAGAACGACTTATAGGTTGGTGTGCCATCGTGGTAAACCATGCCCCTCGAAACGGACGTGATTGGGAAACGATACGGGTCGGTTTCCATGAAATCCACTTGGTAGAGGAAGCCTCCCTTGGTCAGCACGAAAAACCGTGGGGAAGTCATGAACCCGTTTTGGCTGATGACCGAGGCGTATTCGTTGGAATAAACACGGCCTTCCACCATCGTACCACCAGCATTGGCAGCGCCATTTTGTGAAATGGTGATATCCCAAGCCGTGATGACGGTCGGGGTGGTTGGCTGGTTGGCGGCCCGTGTCCAAGGAGCGTTGTTCAGCAGGTTGCCGAAGGCAGACGCTTGGTAGGTCGGGAAGCCCATGTGTACCGTCCAGACACCCGCCTGGCCAGCGCCTACAGATACCGTGCCCGGCACAAAACCGTTGGGGTTCCCGACGGGTCCAGCAGCCTCTTGGATATTGTTGAAAATGATGCCTGGAGCGGTAGTGCTCACACCATCGAAGGTGGCGGCCAAGGTCCCATCAGGTCGGTAAACCTTGATGAAGCCGCCGGCAATGCCCACGTGGCTGGCCCCAACGTTGATGGTCTCGCCTGCTTTGGCATAGACTTTCAACTGCTGCTCGCTGCGGTTGTCGAGGAACAAGCGGTAGCCTGGGTAGTCAATGAAATCCTTCGAGCCCTCCGCTCGAAGCCCCGTGGCCGACAGCAGCACGAAAGCCAACGCCAGCAACTTCCCGGCTGTGCTCTTTCTGTTCATGAGAAATTCAAACATGTGTTTCATAATAACTCGATTAAGTAAAATCAAAGGGTTCCTGTTCGCCCATGGGCCTTGTGGCCCATTACGTTTCAGTTGATGAATTCAGCTATTTTTTTATCGTCGGAAAAACCTTACCCAATCGGCCAAATGGCCGTTCAATCCAACATCATTTTTCAAAAATTTGCAATGAATGAATCCGCAGCCTGTGCAGATGCAGTTTTCTCCTATAAAATTCCCGCAATTGCGGCTTGGCTGCTGTGTGTTAGGAAGAAGGCAAGCTACCCATAGCTATCCAAAATAGCGTAAGAAACGGGTAAACTTAATTTATCATACAAAATTCCATGCCAAATATTTTAATATGACTCGTTTTTGCTGGAATTTTCTGATTGTAGCAAATTTGTTTTTCGCTCCGCAATGTCCGTGTTGCCTACCTTTGTCGAAAACAATCACTCGACTACCATGCAAGAACTCACCCGCTGCCCGTGGTGCCTCAGCCACGACATCTACATCGCCTACCATGACCAAGAATGGGGCACACCTTGCCACAACGACCAACAGCTTTTCGAGATGCTCTGCCTCGAAGGTGCACAGGCTGGTTTGAGCTGGATCACGGTCTTGAAAAAAAGGGAAACCTACCGCCTTGCCTTCAATGGTTTTGATGCGGAGAAAATGGCCAAGTACAATGAAGCCAAACGTTCAGCGCTGATGGCTGACCCCGGCATCGTGCGCAACCGCCTGAAAATCAACGCTTTTATTGAAAATGCCAAGGCTTACCTGCGGGTGCAGGAGGAGTTCGGAAGCTTTGACAAGTACATTTGGCAGTTCGTGGGCGGGCAGCCCATCGTCAACCAGTGGCAACACCTCGGCGAGATTCAGGCTACCACCCCACAGAGCGACGACATGTCAAAGGATTTGAAAAAACGGGGATTCAAGTTCGTGGGCAGCACCATCTGCTACGCCTTCATGCAGGCCACGGGCATGGTGGACGACCATTTGGTGGGGTGCTGGAGGCGGAAATAGACTTAATAATGACAAAAAAGAATAATTCTTGGTCAGGGTTGGGCAAAATAGCGAACAGCAGCTAATTTTAGCTCCATTCCTTTTCACCTAATTTCTACACCAATGAAAAAGCTGAGCACACGTATTCTTATTCTTTGCCTTTCGGTTGCCACGCTGCAAGCACAACCAGAATGGCAGTTTTTCCACGCATCCGATGGGGTTTCTGATTACAAAATCCAAGGCAACGATTTATGGGTAAGCTCCTCAAGTGGTCTTCACAAAATTGACCTGACCACGCAGGCTCGAACCACTTTTAACAGCGAAAATTCAGATATACCAGGCCATTTATCCGATGGCATTGCCGTGGATGCTGCGGGCGAGGTTTGGATGGCCGGAAGCTATTACAACCAGCAGCTGACCAAATTTGATGGGTCTGATTGGCAAATCTGGACTACCATCAATGGCGATACCATTCAGGGCATAAAATCCATCATTCCAACCCCAACTGGAAAAGTCTGGCTGTATGGATATTTGGATTCCATTGTATTGATGACCTATGAAAATGGCAGTTTTCTTTCAGTACCAAAGCCTGACCCCGCTTGGCAGTTCATCGGCGCTACGCAATCCCAAATTGCCGTTACCAGCAACGGGCATGTTTGGATAATGCTGCGTGACCAGAATTGGGAAAACTTCAGGCTAGGGGAGTTCGATGGGACAAACTGGATATTGCACGACCTTTCTTCGTATTATTCCTTCCTAACTTATACACCCCACCTCTATTCAGACAATGACAATAATTTATACTACCTCGACGGCGACCTTTCTGGCAGCCGTATCATGAAATATGATGGCCAAAACTGGACGGCCATTGATGCACCGTTTGACATCAACACTTACAACAACTCAAAGAATCCGATGTATATGGATGCCCAAAACCAACTGTGGGTTGGGCTTTGGGACAATAGATTGGCAAAATTTGATGGTCAAAGCTGGACCATGTATGACCTCACGAGCATGGGATTGACGGGTGGCCACCCTGACAATTTTTCAATGGATGCCAACGGGGACTGGTGGTTCATTTATTGGAGAGAATTTCCCTATAGTTTTGTCCAGTCGCTTTACAAATTTGATGGCACCGATTTTTCTGAAATTGACCTCTCCAATTCAGCGCTGCCAACGAATTTTCTGCAATCTGTGGAAATTGACCCATTTCAAAATAAGTGGTTGCAATCGTATGGTGGCTTGTTGAAATTCGACGGAAACCAGTGGCAAAAACCTAGTTTCCCGCCTTATTCCGAGTATTTATATCCTACTGCTACAGATAAATGGGGAAATCTCTGGTTTGGCTACAGCGGAAGTGACTTCATAGGCAGATATGATGGCCTCGCTTTCACCAAAATTGATGTTGTCTCTCCATCTGGCCTACCATACAATAATATTGGGAATTTGGTGATAGGCAATGATGGGACGGTGTATTTAGCAACGGGAGGTGCTGAAGTTTTCATCTTTAAAAACGGTGAAGTAAGCTATTTAGACAGCATGATGTTTGATGATTTTGGTTTTCCTACCGAAGATGCCTCTGAATTTGTAGCGATTGATAAAAGTGGGAAGCTGTGGTCTTTGGGCTTTTACGCACTCCATCGCCTAGATGGAAATAGTTGGACAGAAATACCACTGTTCACCTCATCATCACCAATCTATACCGATGGACTTCAAGTGGATCCTCAGAACAACATTCTGATTTTGTATGGCAATGGCTACTACCTCTATGATGGACAAGATTGGAGTTCCTTCAGTTACCCATTTCCTGCATACACCTACCCTGCTTGGGACTCCGAATCAAACCTGTGGGTAGGAGGAAGCGATGGGATTCATAAATTCGATGGGACAAATTGGACGGATTACAATATCTACAATTCGCCGCTCCCAGCTAGTTTTATCAATGACCTGAAAATAGACCAAAACGACAATATTTGGATAATTATGGACAACGCTGGCCTAGCCGTTTTCAACGAAAATGGCATACAAGACATCACCGCCCAGCAGATGCCGCAACTCTCCGGCACGATATATCGGGACCTGAATAATGACCAACAACTCGACCCTTCTGACCTGCCGCTTGCTTTCCAAAAAACCCTCTTATTGCCAGACAGCATCATCACTTTCAGCAGTTACGAAGGCAGTTATCAGTATCGGCTACCAGAAGGCGATTACGAAGTCAAATACCTACCTAGCGCCAATTGGCACCTCGACCCCAGTTCCCCCACCAACCACACCGTTTCGCTTGGCGCAAATGGGCAGGACGAACAGGATTTCAGGGTCAGCCCCGACATGGAGATACGGGATATTGACGTGAATTATATCGGTGGATTTCCCCGTTGCAATTTCCAAACTAGCGCTTGGCTCAATTTCAAGAACATCGGCACCTTGGCTGAAAGCGGCGTGGTTTCCTTGGAACTTGACCCCAAGGTCAGCCTGATCATGAGCTATCCCGCACCAGATGCAACTAGTGGCAACCTTTTGACTTGGGATATCACCAACCTGCTCCCGACCGAAAGCCGTCAGGTTTACCTCTACCTTCAAATGCCTGACGAGTCCAACACGGATAGTCTGCTGTACTTCGAAGCCACCGCTGCTAGACAAGATGCCCAAGCTGGGCTTGTGAATGTGGACACTTTTTCACTGGAGCAAGTGGTTTCATGCGCTTTTGACCCCAATGATAAATTGGCGAAGCCAACCGGCGAGGTTCAAAAAGGGCAATCATTGCAAGCAGATGCTTTGGAATACACCATCCGCTTCCAAAACACGGGCAACGATACTGCCTTTACAGTTGTCATCCGGGACACGCTCGACGCACAGTTTGACCCGAATACTTTGGAAATTTTGGGCGGCAGCCACCCCATGTCCACCCGCTTGCAGCCCAACGGCGCTTTGGAATTTCGCTTCGCAAACATCTTGCTACCCGACAGCACCACCAACGAAGCAGCCAGCCACGGCTTTGTTTCTTATCGAGTAAAGGCGAAAAACGGTTTGCACGCTTCCGCAACGGTCGCCAACACAGCCTATATCTACTTCGATTTGAATCAACCAGTTGTGACGAACACCACAGTCAATGAATTGGTGGATGATTTCGTGGCCGTCTTTGAAAAAAACAAGGCAAAACAACAGCTAATCATCAACCCAAATCCAGCCAGTTCATGGACGAATATTGGTCTGGCCACCCCAATAGCAGAAGATTTTCATCTAAAAATCCTCAACTCAAAGGGAAGTTTGGTTCTTAGCCAGCAAATCAATGGCATGAAGCCTACTCCGATTAACATGGCAGCATTTTCAAGTGGAATGTATTGGGTTGTGTTGGAAAATGAAGGAATCTATGGCATTGGAAAACTGATAAAACAATAACATCAGTTGAAGCCTTCATGCAGGCCACGGGCATGGTGGACGACCATCTGGTGGGGTGCTGGAGGCGGGGAAAATGATTGCTCCAACTACTTGTCACTTCATCATTTCCACTGATTTCCGCATCACTTCATCCACTGGCTCGCCAAGCTGGCTCGCCATTTCAATATCACGCTTCGCCTCTGCCTTGTTGCCAGCGTGCGCCCAGCAGCGGGCACGGTTCATATAGTTCACCCCTTTTTTAGGGTTGAGCTGGATGGCAGCATCGAAATCCGCCTTTGCCGCATCGTAATCCTTTTTTACATTGTAGTAAATGACGCCACGATTGCTTCTGGCTTCCTCTTCGGCAGGGTTCAGTTCTAGGCATTTTGTGTAATCGGCGATAGCTTCGTCCGTCCGTTGCAACCTGTCAAGCGTGAAGGCTCGCAGCAGGTAAGCCTTTGGAGTTTGTGGGTGAGCTTTCACAAAATGATCCGCATCGGCAAGCGCCGCATCGAAGTTTTGTTTGTGCAAATAAATAATCGTGCGGTTTTCCAGCGAATTGGCATGGTCAGGCTCTGTCTGTAGGGCAAGGTTGTAATCTGCCAACCCATCGTCCATTTTGCCAAGCTTTGAATACAGATAAAAGCCTCGGTTCGACAGTGCAATGACGCTGGTCGGATACGCTTCGATGGCATTTGTCCACAGCGTTTCACTGTTTTTCCAAACCCGTGTTTGGAGGTTGGTAACAACGGTAAACGCCATTGCGACCACCAGCACCGCTCCCAAGGCCATGTTCTTTGCCCGCACCGACCAACTGCTGTTTGCCCAAAGCATCATCAGCCCAAAAACCAGCCCGATGTATGGCACATACGTGTAGCGCTCCGAAACGATGGCATTGCCGAAGGACAATAATTGCAGCACCAGCGCCACGTTTACAGCATAAAAACCAAGGCCAAACAAAAGGCTTTTTTCCCTTCGGAAAAACCAAGCAGCAACCACCGCACCCAATCCCAGCAACAGCCCAGGGTAATAGCTCGGCGGTATCGTCCCAGCGTTCGGCAATGGGTGTATCGCAGACAGCGGAAACGGCCAAACCAGCCGCTTGATGTACTCTCCAAAGCCGTACCATGCGAAAACGATACGTTGCCAAAGCGGGTAGTAACTTTGGTCGGCAATGGCTTGTTCTGCCTGTATCTGCAAAGTCATCACCCCGAAAATCAGCGACAACGCAAAAAACGGCAGCTTTTCCATCCAGCCTTTTTTATCCTTTAGACTCCGCCCCGTGTACCAATCCAGCAGCAGCAGCACGACCGGCAGCGTCACCGCCGCAGGCTTGGAAAGCAGCGACAGCGCAAACATGCCTAGCACCACCGCATAGTTTTTCCAATTGCGCTGGTCCAGGTATTTCAAGTACCAAATCAGCGACAGCAGGAAAAACGCAGTGAAAAGCATGTCCTTGCGACCACTCGCCCATGCCACCGACTCCACGTGCATCGGGTGTATGCCGAAAACCAATGCCGTGACGGCCCCCACCCAATGGTTTCCTTTCGAAAGCCGGTAGGTGAAAACGAACACCAGGGCTGTGTTCAGCAAATGCAACAGCAAGTCAAAAAAATGGTACGAAAACGGCGATTGCCCCGAAATCAGGTAGTTCACCCCCAAGGAAACCATCGTCAGCGGGTGGTAATTGGACACCACTTGCTGCGTCAGCAGCCCGCCCCAGTCCGAGCCAATGACCAATGGGTTTTCCGTGATGTAGAACTGGTCGTCCCAATTGGTGAACCCGTTGGACAGGATGGGGTAAAATGCCACTGCCGCCACGAGGCAGGCGCCCAACATCCATCCCCAAGATTTTCTATCAAAAACTACTGTTTTTTTCACTGAGGCCGAGGGGGTAACTGGCTTGGATTGCTTTGAATGGTGCTTACTCATTTTGAAAAAAGGCTTCGTTTAAATTTTGCCCACAACCAACGGCAACGCCCTTGCCCGCCTGCCCGCCGCCTGAATCCAGACCACGTACCAGCCTTCCTGCACGTCGGTCAGGTCAATTCGGTACGGCTCCAGCGAGGCTGATTGCACCTCCATCTCCTTTACCAACCGCCCTGCCCTGTCCACCAGCAGCAGCCGCACGATGCGGCCTTCCACCGACCGAAGGTTCACGTCCACGTAGTCGCCAGCAGGGTTCGGGAACAATTTGTACTCGTCCAAATCATCCCAGAACTCCAGCATCTGCACATTCGAGAAGGCAACAGAGCCGTTGTCACGGAGCTGTACTATCCGGTAAAAATTCCAACCCGGCAGTGGCCTCAAATCCGTGTGATTGTAGGTGATAAAGTTATACGAATACTCGTCATTTTGTTGCTCTGCAATGGTTGTCCAAACAAAACCATCCGGCGAACGCTCGATACTGTAACGGGCTACGTGCTCGCCACTGTTGGTATCCCATCGCAACTTGGCCGTTGCACCATCCTGTTTCACAAACAGCTTGAACAGTTCTCCCGGCGCTCCGATGATAGGATTTACGGGCGGGCTCAGCGTCCAAAGCGCCTCGTCGTCCTCTACAGGTGTACCCGATGTGTTGTTCCCCGGCGTACTGTCCACGTCGGAGGGGCTGGCCGTCTTCACCTGCACGAAATAGGGCAATGATGTAGTATTTTGCAGGCAAAACAGCACGAGTGTCATTGTTTTGGTCTGGCCTGCGGCCAAATTGCCCACTGTCCACTCGCTCGTCACGAGGTCGTAGCTCGTTCCAGCTGGTGGTGTGTTCGCAGTGTGGGCTAAACCTTGCGGAATCGGCACCGCCAATTTCACCCCGCTGGCCGCCGCCGTGCCATTGTTCGTCACGTTAATGGTAAAGGTTACATCGTTCCAAATCAACAAGTTAGGACTGCTGGCCGTCAGCGTCACTTCGAGGTCGGGGGCGCTGCCACCGGGGGCTGTCACCCCAAAACTGCGTGTCACGTCGGGGGCAGGGTTGTAGCTGGCGTTGCCTGCTTGGCTTGCTTTTATGCTCACCGTGCCAGTCGCACCCGTCAGCGTCACCGTGTTTCCCGACAAAGTAGCTGGGCCGCTCACCAAAGTGAAACTCACGGGCAGGCCGCTCGAAGCTGTCGCCGAAATGGTGAACGGCGCATCGGTCGTCACTTTATTGGGAATGGCGTTGAAAGTAATTGTCTGGTTTTGCAAGCCCGGTGCGCTCACCGTGAAGCTCCGCTCAACGGGCGTCGCAGCGTTCCAGCTTGTGCTGCCGCTTTGCGAAGCACGAACCGTCACCGTGCCCGTTGTGCCGCCGAGGGTGATGGTGTTCCCTGAAATCGTAGCTGGGCCGCTCACGATGCTGTAGCTCACGGGCAGGCCGCTTGTTGCGCTAGCGGAAATGGTGAACGGCGCATCGGTCGTCACTTTATTGGGGATGGCATTGAACGTAATCGTCTGATTCTGAGGGCCGGAGCCGGGAGCGCCAGCCATCACAGCGGCCTCATCGTCCTCGTTGGGTGTGGGCGAGGTGCCGTTGTTTGGCGTCGAATCATTGTCGGTCGGCGTGGCGGCGCTCACTTGGGCGTAGGCCGTCAGCGGCGCATTTTGCAGCACGAAGAAGGTGCAGGTGATGGTGGCCGTTTCGCCAGCGTTCATCGTGCCCACCGTCCAGACTTGGTCGGTGAAAAGGCCGAAACTGCCCTTCGACACCGTGACCTCGCTACCGCCTGTGTAAACGACGCTGGCGGGTTTTGGGAAATGCACTTTCACGCCCGTTGCCTGTGCCGTGCCAGCATTGGTCAGGGTGGCGGTGAAGCTGATATTGCCCCACTGAGTCACGTTCTGCGCCGAGGAGGTCATGGACAGTTCGAGGTCAACGCCGCTGCCGCCGCCGGGCAGGCTGACGGTGAAACTGCGGTCAACGTTCGGCGCAGGATTGTAACTGCTGTTGCCGGGTTGCGAAGCACGAACCGTGACCGTGCCGGGCTGCCCCGTGAGGGTGACGGTAGCACCACTGAGGGTCGCCGGGCCACTGACCAAAGTAAAAGTTACAGGCAAGCCGCTCGAAGCCGTCGCCGAGATGGTGAACGGCAAATCGGTCGTGAGTTTATTCGGAATATTGTTGAACAAAATGGTCTGGCTTTGCAGCCCCGGCTGCCCCACGGTAAAGCTGCGCTCAACGGGCGTTGCCGCATTCCAGCTTGTGTTGCCGCTTTGCGAAGCACGGATTACGACGGTTCCAGTTGTGCCGCCGAGCGTGACCGTATTACCGCTGACAGTGGCCGGGCCGCTCACCACCGAGTAGCTCACAGGCAGCCCGCTCGATGCCGTGGCCGAGAGGGTGAACGGCGCATCGGTCGTCACTTTGTTCGGTATCGTTGGAAACGTAATCGTCTGGTTCTGAGGGCCTTGGCCAGCTCCGAGCGCTACTTTGGCCACCTCGTCGTCCTCGTTGGCGACGCCGGGAGAGCCGTTGGCGGGGGTGCTGTCGGAGTCGGTTTGGTCGCAGGCGCTCACCTCTGCCCAACCTGTGAACGGCGGTGCGGCGAGCAGGTACCAGCCCACCGTCAGCGAAGCGGAGGCGCCTCCGGCGAGGTTGCCGACGTACCAGACCTTTGTTCCAAAATGGTCGAACGTACCCTGCGTCACCGTCCATTCTTGGCCACCGACATAGACCGTGTTGGCGGGCAGCGGCGCAAAAACCCGCACATTGGTGGCGGTCGTCGTGCTGTTGTTGGTGACGGTGAAGGTGTAAAAAATCGAATTGTAAATACTCGCATTAGCCGGACTGGTCGAGGCCGTGAGCGATAGGTCAACGCTGCCTCCCCCACCTGCTTGGGTCACGGTGAAGCTGCGCTCAACGGGCGTAGCCGCTGCCCAGCTTGCATTGCCACTTTGCGAAGCACGAACTACGACCGTGCCCGCTTGCCCAGACAAAGTGATGGTGCTCCCGCTGACAGTGGCTGGCCCGCTCACGATGCTGAAGCTGACAGGCAGCCCGCTCGTTGCGGAAGCGGAAATGGTAAACGGCACATCCGTCGTCAGCTTGTTCGGGATGGCGGGGAAGGTGATGGTCTGCGATTGCGGAGCAGCCGAAAACGGCATGAGGCGCATACCGGGGATGGGCCGCTCCAGCGTTCCGTTCGGCAATGTCCAGCCCACGGCGAGGTTGTCGCCACCAGTGCCTTCTTTTACCAGCGCCTCGATATAGTATTGCTGACCTGCGGTCAAGGTGATGAGGGCAGATTGCTGCTCCGGGTATTTCGTCCATTCCTGCGGGTTCGTCCATTGCGGCACGCTGGCGATTTGCACTTTGTTTGTCGGGCTGCTTGTGGTCGAGAGCCAAAGCTGGCCATTGTCGTCGCTGGCAATCCAGAAGCGGTACTGCCCCGTGACGGGCGGACAGATGTAGCCCCGTACCCGCACCCCGTAATTGTCGAAGGCGTTGGAGGGGGTTTCGAAAATGTTCAACGTGCCCGTGGCATTGGGCGTGTTGGCGACGGGGATTTGCGAGACTGCCGTGCCTGTGACGCCCGTCCAACGCTCGAAGCTGATGCTGCCCGTGCCGCTGCAATTGCTTGGCGGGGCGACGTTTACCATGAAACTGCGCTCTACGTTGATTGCTGGGCCGACCGTGCCGTTGCCGGGTTGCGTAGCAACAATGGAAACCTTGCCGGGCACACCGAGCAGCGTGACTTGGTTGCCCAAGACCTGCGCCGGACCTTCCGACACGTAAAAAATGACGGGCAAACCGCTTGACGAGGAAGCAGTTAGGTTGAAGGGCGCATCGCCCACCAGTTTATCCGAAATGGCTGAAAAACTGATGGTCTGGCTCGTTCCGGTGCAAGCCGGGAAAATGTCTTTTTGAAACGAATCGCTGGCCCCGGTGGGGTCGCTCACCTTGAGTTTTACCCTGTACCAATAGCTGGCGTTGTAGCATTCGACGGGCGTGAGGTTCACGGTGGCCGTGGCGGTGGTGAACGACCGCACGGGGTGACTGTGCTCGTTATGGTATAGCAGCACTTCCCAATTGTAGCTCAATTGCGCAGCGGAATGGTTGGCGTCCGTCACGGTGGCGCTCAGACTGACGGGCGTGGTGACGGCGGGGTTGAAGGTGTTGACTGCGTCAATGCTCGTGGCCGTGATGTCGGGCACTGCGTTGTTGATGCTGACGTTGACGGTGGTCGTGGCATTCAGGCTAGTGTTGTCGGTGACGGTGAGGGTGACGTTGTACCCTGTGGCGGCGCTGCCGGGGCTGTAGGTCTTGGAGGGGTTCGGTTCGGTGCTGGTAGTGCCGTCGCCGAAGTTCCAGAGGTAGGCGAGGGTGCCACCGTCCTGGTCGTAGGTATTGAAGCTGGAGAACTGGACGGTCAACGGCGATGCCCCCGTGTTTGGCGAAGCCGAAGCAAAGGCCACGGGCGCATGGTTGGTGGTGCCCGTGAAATTGACCCGCCGGATTTGGTCGGGGTAGCGCACGTACCAGATACCGCCCTGCGTGGGGTGCGTGTTTACGAAGACGCAAGCACCCGCCACATCAATAAAATTCTTCACTTCGATGGGATTGTAATTTGCATCAAAGCGGAAGTTTTTAATCCAGCCAGCGCCATAGTCGGCGTGGAAATAGGTGTTGTGCCACTCTGGCGGGAACTCGTGGCCGTGGTACCAGACGCCGCCAGTGCTGGCATTGCCAATAAAACTGTTGCCGGGCAACTGCGCCGAACCAACATTATATATAGTTCCGTTGATGAGGCCACGGGCCGCACCTGTGCGCCAATCCACCTTGGGTTGGTTATGCGTGGCGGGAGCGTAGGTGGCGTTGTTGTAGCCAGGCTGGGTAGTCATGCCCTCGTATTTCGGCCAGCCGAAGTTCATGCCGGGGGCGTTCACCACGTCCATTTCCTCACGGGTGCCCCAACCCACATCCCCCAAGAGGAACACGCCAGGATTGCCATCGGCGGGGTTGTGACTGCCCGTCTCCGGCACATGGCAGAAGCGGTAGGGATTGCGCACTCCCCTTGCCCAAGTGCGGCTGGCGACGGACTTGGGTTGCGAAGCGTTCCAATACGGGTTGCTGGGATAGCCCTCGCCCGTTTGGGGGTTCAGGCGCAATATTTTACCCGAATAAGAACTAAGGCTTTGGCAACGGTACGCGCCAATGTTCATGGCCGAGGTGATGATGCCGTCCGTGATAGCCTGCGACCAGTAGGTTTCGGGGTCGCTGCCTTGGTCAACGGCGTTGTAGCTGGCGCCGTCGCCCATGGTGGCGAGCAGGGAGCCGTCTTGGCCGAAGGCCAACGAACCCGTGCCGTGGCTCTCGTGGAGGATGGGCGGGCCATCGCTGACGGTGGTGCCGAGCAGCACGAAACGGCTGTTGGGCACGATGCTGGCGTAGGTGCTGATGTCCACCTGATAGCGGGTGATGCGCCCGATAGTGGCGTTGAAGTACTCGTTGGTGGTGGCGCTGTACTGCCCTGTGCCGAACTTGAGCAGGTGGTGGCGGTCAACAACGTATTGCAGGTAGATATAGCCGTTGGTGGTGAAATTGGGGTCGAGGGCGAAGCCGAGCAGGCCAAAGTCCCGCCATGCGCCGACCTCCGCCGAGATGTCGAGGAGCGGGGTGGCGGATTTCACGCCGTTAACTACGACCCAGATCTTGCCGACGGTCTCCCAGACGTACATGCGGCCGTTGTTGTCCCAGGTGAAGCCAGCGACTTGGTTGAAGCCGCCGAGATAGAGGTTGTCGGAGAAACCAGTGGGCTGGGCGCGAAGGCTAGTTTTTGCGAAGAAAAGCAAAATGGCGATAAATATCAGGATGAGCGGCCAATAACTGGCACGACCTGAAACGGGTGTTACTCGGTTCATAGATTTTGGATTTAGTGCTTGACAAAATAGTGTTTGCTTGGCGCAGGCCAACAGTACGGGGGGAACAGACTTAGAATTTGAAAGGGATGTGTGAGTGAGGATGGGTAAAAACGACCCCTCAAAGGTAATTTTCTATTTGGTTTCTATGAAATTTTGTGCGGTTTTTATTCTTCTGCTCTAGTTGGAAAAATAAGGCAGCCAATTACATTTGTCCAGAAATTTCACAGTCAGGGTTTCAACATTACATTCAACACTTAAAGCATGAAACAACTCTTTCTCCTCCTCATAGCGCTTTCTATGTTTGCTTGCGCCAAGCGCACCATTGCACCATCCATCAATATTATTTCCAGAGAAGCACAAGGTTTAGTTTTGGTTGAATGCGACGGCAAAGGGAGCACCCGTGCTGTTGCAGAAACTGATGCCAAAATTTCAGTTTTGAACCGCTTGCTCTACGACGGCGTACCCGACTCCGATGTCACCGCCGTGCGGCTTCCCATGGTGGAAGACAAATCCAAGCTCACCAGCCAGCAGCGTTCGGACCTTAGCAAGCTCATGCAAGGCGAGGCCATTAACCGCTATTTCACGGAAGTAAATCCGCTAGGCCCTAAAAATGGGAGTGGAAATCAGCTCCAACGTTTCAGCATGAAAATAAACTACGACCTGTTTCGGCGTGACCTGGAGAACAAGGGCATCGTCAGAAAATTCGGCCTCTAACCGCTTTACATCCAAAATCATTCATTCATGAAAATTTTCACCGCAACCCTATTCCTGCTCTGGGCTTCCATTGCGTTAGCCCAAGAAAACGCAGCTCCCAAAAACACGGCACAGCCAACCATCATGGTCGTGCCGTTCACCAAAGCCAACGACGACATCCGCAAAACGCTCGATGCCGACCCGAACCGCCGTGTGGCCATCACAAAAGTGAAAGAAGCGTTCGACAACCGCGGCTTTTCCACCATCGACTTCGTGGCTAAACTCAAGGAAGCCGAAACCCGCCAGGTTTTCACCTTGGAAAACCAAACGGACATCAAAACGCAGATCATCGAGTTCAGCGGCGCCGACATTTATGTGGAAGCTGAAGCCATTATGCAAAAAAGCTCTACTGGCAATAGTGTGGAAGTTATTTTAACCGCATACGATGCCTCAACGGCCACATCCCTGGCCAACAAGGTGGGGTTCAGCGGGAAATTTTACACCGAAGACTTTGGTAAACTCACGGCTAAGGCTGTGGAGTCGGTTGTGGAAGATTTTCTAAACGCGATTCAGGCCAAGTTCACGGAAATGCTGGAAAACGGGCGGTTCGTGGCCGTGGAGTTCAGCTTTTCAGCAGACAGCGACTTGCGCATGAGCACCGAAATAGCCACCGAAGGGCTGCCGCTTTCCGACTTGCTGGAGGTTTGGATGGGCGAAAACGCCTTCAAGGGATCTTACCACATTCAAGGCACAAGCGACATGAAGGTCATATTCGACCAGGTTAGAATTCCCGTCAAAGATGCCAGCGGCGCGGCCTACACCACCAACAAATTTGCCCTCGAAATCTTCAAATATTGCCGCAAAATCAGCAAGGCAGGCGACGTGAAAGTGGGGGTGAAAAAAGAGGTGAAAGGCAACACCATCTTCATCACTTTGACCTAAAAATCCTTTAACGATTATGCTTCTAAATCAAAACACCATGCTTCGGATATTCACTTTCGTGCTTGCGGTGGCTACTTGCGCACCGTTATTTTCCCAACAAATCCGCCTGGGGCTGTACCCCGTCCAAGACCCCGCCCGTGCGCTCGCAGGCTTCCAACGCGAGTCGCTCCACACTAAACTTCGCGGTTGGATGACCGGGGCAAATATCGCCGTGGCAGACATCCATGCCCCCGTGGGCGTGCAACCAGAACTGATTTTTGGGGAAACACGGACCGTGGACGCAGGCATGAAAAAAATGACGGTCGTGGACGCCCAACTGGTGATGACGATGAAGCAAATAAACGGCAGCCCCACCTTTGCCAGCTACACTAAAAAACTCACCGCCTCCGGCAATGACGAGGCTGCTGCAAAGCGCGAGCTGATTTCAAAACTGCCCACCAGCGACGCCGGGTTCGAGGCTTTTTTGAAGGAAAATGCGCCAAAAATTGCGGCCTACTATGCCGAAAACTGCAAGTCCATCCAGTCGGAGGCCGAGGCCCTCGGCAACAGGCAGGAATACGACAAGGCGCTTGGTCTTCTCGTCAACATGCCCACCGATTTGCCTTGCTTCGAGTCGTCGAAAAAAATGATTACGGCTTTTTATGAACAACGGCGGGATGCGATGTGCAAGCTCATCCTGCTGCGCGCCCAGGCTGCCGCTGCGAAACAAGACTACGCCAATGCAGTTCAGGCGCTACAGCATATTGACCCGGCTGCCAGTTGTTTCGGCGAAGCCGAAAAATTCGTGGAGGACATGAAGAAAAGCGCCGATGCTGATTTTGCTGCGCAAATGGACACCCTGAAAGCCTACTACCAAGCCAAGGCCCAAACCGATGACCAGCAGCGCATACTCATCGTGCAGGACCATTTGATGATGAAGCATTTCTGAGGCAAAGCCCCTGTCGTCAATTTAAACATCTGAACAAAACCCACAATTCGCATGAGATTTTTCATCGCAACCATCTTTTGCGCCATCGCCATTTGGCCGCAATTCGCCCAGTCGCAGGACAAAAAAACGACCATTTCCATCGTTGATTTTTACATCCCTTCCATTGCAGACATTGCGAAGCAGGCCAAAATCGAAAGCAAAGACAACCCCTACTACACCTCGCAGCAGCCTCCCGAAAAGCTCCGCCAGACGCTCGACCTGCTGCCCAGCATCGTCGCCGATTATTTCGGGAAGGACGACCGTTTCACACTCGTTGACCGCAAAACCGCCGACCTGATCCATAAGGAACGGGAACTGCAAAAAACGGAGGCTTTCCTGGATGGCTACGTGGTGGCGCAAGGGCAGGGCATCGGCGCAGAATACCTGGTTTCCGGCGAGTTTGACATGCTGACGAACACGCTGAACCTGACGCTTTATTCAGTCACGGACCAAAACGTCGTGGGCACCGAGACTGTGGAATTGTACGAAACCATGTTCGTGGTTTTCACGAAACCCATCCGGGAACCTGTGCTAGAAGGGGTTCGGCGGCTGTGCTCACGGGCGTTCCCGTTGCTGATGCCCGTTGTTGAAATCACCGAACTGAAAAAAGATGAGGCCCGCTCCGTGCTAATTGCCGGTGGCCTCGGCCGGGGCTTGCGCAAGGGCACCAAACTCGACATCAAAATCAAGGAAACACGTGCCGTTGAAGGGGGAAGCCCCCAGACCTATTACAGAACCATCGGCGCAGGCACGGTGGAGAAAGTGGAAGACCAGAATTTCTCCATCCTCAGCGTGGACTCCGGCGAAAAGGAGGTCAAATCGCGCCTCGACAGCGGCGCCAAGCTCTATTGCACATTCCAAATTTAAAAACTACGAAAGCCCTATTTTATGATGAAATTGAAATACCTCTTTGTGCTGCTTCCTTGCTTGTTTTTGCTTCAGAAAACCCAAGCCCAGCAGCCTGCACCGACCTACACACTTCGTTTTGTTTCCTTAAATGAAAAAAACGGGGACAAGCTGGCGGAACGCACGCTGCAAGCTGCCGTTGACGCCATTCACAAATCGAACCGGGTGGATGTGCTTTCGCAACAAAACGCCACAGCGGCTGCGACGCATATTTTGGAAGGCGGCAGCAGCTATTCGGTACTCACCAATGAGTTTACCATCAAAAAATTCAGCGATTCCCTGCAAACCATCACCCTCGGCTACAAATACACCATCCAAGGCCGGGTGGAACTGCTGGCCACAGCGGTGGAGACGGGCCTGGTCGCTGGACGAACGGCGCTTGTCACCAACGGCGAAGTGGAAAAAGAATTCAAGGTCGAGTACAAAAAAGTGGGTTGGGCAAAAGGCATGAACACGAACGACGAAAAGCTACGGGAAGGAATACTGGACAAATCAAGGAACATATTTCAGAGCCAACTTCCAGCCATCTATAAAGCTGGTCAGGATGGCATGGTGAACAATATGGGCGGAATCAGCCGCAACGCCCATTACAAACTGTTCCCGTATCGCATGAATGTGACCGAGGCCACAGAGGTAAAAGGCGATAAAGTAAAAACGGTCAAAATCTCAGCGGGAACCAATTTCGACCTCATCCGGGGTGATGAACTGATGGTTTACACCGTTCGGGAAATCAAGTCTGGCGACAAGGTGTACGAGCATTTCGAATTGCTGGGCCGGGCTGCTGCGGATAAGCTGAATGCCACCGATGGGCTTTTTGATGTGGAAAAAGGCAAGAAGGAAATCTTGGCCGCCCTGAACGAAAAAAAGGCGCTCTATGCCAGCCCGGAAAAACCCTACACCATTTCCAAATCGCAATCAGGCTTGAACATCGCCGTCGTTTCGTTTGTGACTCCGTCACAATTCACGAAGCAAAACCGGGAAAACGCCTACCGCCGCCTGCGTTTCAACCTGATGAGCAAGCAAGGCTACAACCTCGTGGAGCGGGAAAACCTCTCGGCCTTGAACAACGAAAAGGAACTCCAAAAACAGGATAATTTCATTGACAAAGCGGTGGTAGAGCAGTACAAGGCCGTGGGGGCCGACCTCCTGCTGGAGGTGGTTTGCACCGAAGTCGTGGATAAAATAGAGCGGAATTTCGACACCGGGCAAGCGGGTTCGGCCAAGGTCAGTTTCGACTACCTTTTCCGCTTGGTTTCTGTGGAAACTGGGGAGGTCGTCGGCGAGAAGAAAGTGCCTTTTTCAAAATATTACTCGCATAATGTGAAGGAGGAAAATCCGGTCTTGGCGCAGTACAACAGCAGCCAAACCAAAGACCCTCGTTTCTTTCTCGAAGATGCCCTCAGAAGCCTGAGCATGAACCCATCTGAGTTTCTGAATGAAATATTGCCGCCGACCGTCATTGTTTCCGAAGTGACCGATGAGAAAAAAGACCGGGCTGACGAGTTGCTCGTTGTGGGTGATTTCGACTTCAAATCTTTGGACAAATGGAGCGTCGTGCGCAAGCGGGTGGTCAACGTGGAGGGCAAGGACCTGATACGGTTCGAGGCCATCGGCTTGGTTTCTTTTCGGGAGTCACAGGGTGATGGCGTCGCCAACGTCAAGGTCAAGGACGGTGGCGATAAAATCCTCACAGCCATGAAGGCTGGGGAGGTGCTGTACGTGATGGACAAACCCAACTGGGCCGAGCGCTGGAACTCCTCCTACCTTTACAAACACGGATATTGAAAAAATCTCACAACCGAACATTCAAATTCACTCCCCCAATCCACTCTGTATAATCATCGAAAAGATTTGAACGGTTCTTCGTGAGGCTGGTCGTCAGGCCGAAGCTGAGCTTCTTGGTAGCGGCTATGGAAGCATTCAGGCTGCCAGCCACTACTGAGCCATCAGCTTCGCCTCCGATACGGGTGAGGTTGTAGGTTGTTGAAACGGAAGTGTTCAGCTTGTTTTCAAAAAAAGTCTTGCTCACACCGAGCGTCCCACCATAGCGGTCGGTCTGGAGTTGGTAAATATTGATTTTAGTGTAGTTCGCACCGAGGTTGACACCGAAATTGCTTTGGATAAAATTCAACGAATACGTACTTGTGAAAAACCAGGTATCCATGTTCGTGAATTCACGGGTGAAGGGGTTCCGGTCGTTCACTTCTTGGTAATTGCCGGAAAATACAATGGCCTGTGCCCTCGTCGAGTCGGCCCACTGCCAGTGCGGAGTGAGGCCAAAACCACTGTTCACGATGGCCACCCGGATGGTGTCGCTCAGTTCCAATCTTCCATCCAACTGATTGATTTCCAAATTGGTATAGTTCACATCAAAGCCAAAATGCGGGCTGGGGTTCACGCTCAGATTGGCATTGCCGATGAGCCGTCGGTTGGTGGCGTAGCGCTGTCCGAGCAGGTTGTCCCGTTGCAGGCCAAGAGTACCATTGAAGATGACCTTGTGCTTCCAAAGGCCGAAATTGGGTGAAATGGTCAGGTTTTGACGGTCGTTGGAAAAGAAAAAAGCGCCCATCGTTTCGTATTCCGGCATCACCCGCTCGAAAGCTGTGCGCAGGCCCCACGATTTGAACCGAAAATCCAGGCCCGTCTTCACGGCATAGTTCACCCGACTAGAGTATTTCGGCTTGAAAAACCAAGTGACATCCCGGCGCACGTCTTCCACTTCGTAACTGTTGACGTTTCGGGTAAAAGCACTCACGGCACCATCTGCAAACCAACTGATTTTGGAACTAATCTGGCTGATGAAATTGAACCCGATAACCCGGTTGGCGGCAGGTGTCAGCGAGCTGTCCGGCAAGGGCAGTTGGAGCGAGTTCGGGTCGTCCTTTGCATCGAAATAAATCAGGTCAAAATGGTCGTTGTCGGTACCGACGCCGATTTTCATCCCCCACCCTGTCCGTTTGTACACAGCGGGAAAATACTGGAAACCCTCGTCGGGATTATACTCCCTCGCCTTGCGTAACCGTCCGTTCATCGCTGCAAAGCGAAATTTGCCCGGCTTCAATTCGATGCCTGCCCCAAGGAAGGTATGCCCTGCCAAGGTGTACGGCGAGAAGGTCATATTGCGGTAGCCACCGTGCAGGGTGAGCCATTTGTACTTTGGGCTAACACCAAACTGCCGAAAGGTCGGATAGCTCACTCCCCCACTCTGCTTGCCGATGGCAAATGAAAACGGCAGGTCGAGCGCCCCGTAAAGGTTCAGGTTGGCGGAGCCGTTCAAATACCAGAGCGGCACTGCTGCCCGGTCTGGGATGCCGCTGATGTGGTAAAAACTCGTGCCCGTGTTCACGGCTCCCGTAAATCGCACGGGCTTTTCGTGCTGGATGCTTTCCAAATCCTGGGCATGGGCCAACAAGGCCAGCAGGCAGGCTAGGCCGAACAGAATGGGCTTTTTCATTTTTAAAATTTCTTGCGGGGAAATTATTGAATGAGTATCATTTTGATAGAAAGAACAGGTTAAAATCGCACCTCCTTCGCCTCGCTCATGGCCGATTCTGCACCAGTTGGATAGGCCAGTTTCACGGCATAGCGGTAGCGTTTGCCCTTTTCGATTTCTCCGTCAACAAATTGATTTTCAATGCCTTGCAACGAAGTCAGCAACCGCAGGTCGCCATCCTCGGCAGCTTTGTACACAAAGATTTGCGCCGATTTTTCCGAAGGAGCCAACCAAGAAAGCGTGGTGGAAAGACGGTCCTGATCGGCAGCGAGGTTGAACCGATCCAAACCTTTCGGACGGGCGTTGTGGTAGGCACGGGCAGTCACGGGGGCACTGGGCATGGAGCGAAGGCCGTCGTCGTCCTTGGCAAGGAGGTAGTACTCGAATAGTGTACCTGATGTGGCCGTGGTATCTGTGTGGGCTAGCTGAGAGGCGGGGGTTTCGAGCAGCAGTTTCCACTCCCCCGCCTCCATGGGCCTGCGGTAAAGTTGAAACGCAACCACATCATGGCTAGGGCTGCTCGTCCAACTTAGACGGACGCCCTTTTCGCTGGCTTCCACATTGCGGAGCACAGGTGCCACAGGCGGAATCACGTCTGGCTTTTTCACTTTTAAAATATCGGAATACGGACTGGGGTTGCCATTGAAATCCACAGCGACGATTTTGTAAAAAATCTCTTCCGTGAGGGTTTTCAATTTCAGCGAATGGTGGAAGGTGTCAGTCGCCAATGGAGCGGCATTGAGTTGGATGAAGGCATGGTCGTTCTGGTTGGCAAAGAAAATATTGTAGCCCGCCAAATCCGGCTCAGGTCCATGCTGCCACGTCAGGGTCAAATGCCCTGTTGAGTCAATGTCGGCCTTCAAGCCAAGCGGCTTGGCAGGCCCGATGCTGTCCACGAAATGGCTGTGGAAAGGCAACGAGTTGGCGAGGTTGCCCGCCGTGTCAATCGCCGATACAATGTAGTAATGGTAGTCGCCACGGGCACCTGCCTCGGTGTCCGTCCATTGGCGCTGACTAGCGGGGATTTCTTTCGAAATGGCGACGAACGGGCCTTCCGCTTGGCTGCTGAACCCGACATAGAAGCCTTGCAGGTCGCCCACTTCTTCCGGCATCTTCCATGTCATTTTGATATTGCGGCCCTGGTGGGTCGGCTCGTTCAGGATGGGCGACGGCGGTGCCGTTTTGTCACGCCCCATGGCCGTGATGACCTTGCTTGAACTGCTGGTTTCGCCAAAGGCATTGAAGGCAATGATTCGAAACTGCGCAGGGCGGTAGTTGTCGGGCATGAGGACTTTGTAGCTGGCAAGGGCGCTAGAATCCACATTGGTCTGGATGGCAATATGTGGCTGGTCGTTCAGGCGTTTCCAGGATTTTCCGCTATCGTCGCTTTGCTCGATATAATAACCGCTGGCGGGATAAATCCCCTCGGTATTGTCCCAAGTGAGGGTGACGAGGTGTTCGCCTTCCTCCGATTCCAAAGATAAAACCTGTGGGACGGGCACTTCAAATTTTGGGTCAAGGTGGAACCAAGCGGTGTCCATTTTTTCGCCCTCGATATTTGCCAAGCTGTAGAGGCGATAGACATAATGCTTATCGGGCTGCACATCGGCATCATCCCAGCGAAGTGCCAAGGCCGAAGCCACTTCGGGCGAAGCATCGGCGGCCAGCATGGCGAAGCCGAAGAGGTTTTCTTCCTGCGTCGCCTGTGCGACGATGGCCTGGAAGCCCGTTGCATCGGCAGGTGGGATTGCTTTGCCGTACAGTGCTTGTGCAGCAATGGCGGCCAGTTTGTCTTCAGGCTTGAACTTTGTTTTCATTTGCTCCAAGCTCATCGGCTTGAAAGGGGCGGGGGAGATTTTTTTCGCAGTTTGGGAAAGAATGCCCTTGCCTGCCGCCCATTCGTAGCGGTCGAGGACGTAGCCGCCTTGGGAGCAAGCCTGCCAGAGGGCGTAGTTAGTCGGTGCCCAACGCAGCACATTGCCGTTTTCGGTGGCTTTGCCAAAAAGGATGAGGTTGCACTCCTGCACCTCCTGCGTTTGCGCAGCAAGTGGGTTTTGGAGAAAAACAATCAGTAAAAGCGATGATAAAATGGCGATTTTTCGATGGATTACTTGCGTCATGGCTGGTGAATTTTTGATGGAACAAAGTTGGTGGGCATGCAGGATCAGGAGGTTTAACGGGCCATGAAAAAGGGTAAAAAAAGGTAAAAAAGATTGGTCACTGGTCATTAAGGGTCACTGGTCATTGACTTCGTGTCATTGGTCACTGGGCTTATTATCATAACCCTCAATAATCAATGACCTCCAATGACCAATGACTAAAAAATAACCCCCGCCGCAGTAACGACGAGGGTTGTAGTTGTTTTACGAACCATTTTTTATCAATACGTCATGCTGCCGTTCCAGTTCATGAAATAGTTGGAAGAGGGAACCACGCCAGTTGGCAGGGTTAGGAAAACCTTGTAGTTCAAATTGTCTTCCATCCCTTTTTTGGGCACGAGGTCGTAGTCGTTGCACATGTGTTCCATAGAAGCACGCTGGCCTTCATAGTCGGGGCTGGCCCATTTGTTCGGGCCCCAGAACGAGCTCCAATGGTTGAGCGCCGCCAATAGTTTCTGGCGGCTGTAGTAGCTGACCTGCGCATGGTCCCAGATGATTTCCAGGTTGTTGGTCGTAGCATTCTGTAGGTTGAGATTGAGCATCAAGCCATTGCCGCCACCGCCGCCGTTATTGACGCCGAGGTTTAGCGGCATGCCGCCACCGTTGGGGTTTAGGTTATGGTAGTAGGAACCTTGCACCTCGCTCATGGTCAGTTTATCGTCGTTGCCATTGCCGGAGCTCCGCATACCGATGGCATAAATGTCCATGCCATTGTTGATGAGCCTGCCGTTGAGCCATTCGCTGCCAAGCGGGTAAGCATTGGCGGCGGGTACGGTACGGCTCAGCTTGGTTTCGCCATTTGCCCAAAGCAAGCCATATTCAGCGCTCCAATATTTAGCTTCCCGGAAATGGAAGAGGTAATCGTAGTAAGTATCCTTCACCCGCCAAGTGATGGCAGTACCGCCATAAGTATTGGGGAAGATTCCTTCCAGCATAAGCGTAACCAGCGGCGGAGCCTTGTAGGTCTGACTTCCAATCTGGTAGCTGACGGGGTGCGTATCGTAGTAATCCAGCGGCTCGTCGCCCTTGTTTACTTCCGTCAATCGACGCTTATAATCCCCTGTGCCTGCTGTTACACTTTGCGTTTTGAACGCCATCCATTTATCCTTGAAATGCGAGTATTTGCTGGTGCGGAAGAACAGGCTGTACAGTTCATATTCGCCGCTGGCAATGACCGTTGAGTTCAGTTTGGTCTTGGTGACGGTGGCCGTGTTCCCATAGCCGAGTTGGCTGGTCTCTTCCACCGTAGAGAGGGAGTTGGAGGCGAGGTCAAAGCCCTTTTTCTCCAATTTCACCATGAACTGAATCATGTGGATGGTCTCCTTGTCCAAGTTCGGAGGCAGGTCAAAGGACACTACTTTGCCATCACCGGAGATATTGAGCGGTGTTTCGAATACCTGGTCTGCACCGGTCTTTATTTTGTGAAAACGGGCCACGAACTTGTATTGCCAATGCACCGGGTCTTTTGGTTTCTCAGCGAAGATATAATCCACGGGCGTCTCGAACCGGATAACTCCGTTTTCGCCATCTTTGCTGTAGAAATAGCGCTGCATCTTCCGAGGATAGGTATCGGCGATATTGCCATCCGTGAATTTCATCGGGCGCTCGCCTGTCACGAACTTGTTTTGCGAAGGCTCCTTTTCATAATAAGTGTTACTGTTGCCTTTTTCCGTGACGACTTTCCAGGCACCATCTTTCATCTCCTCTGCCCATACCCGTACTTTCACTTCATACTTACTGAATTCTTCGAGTGCCTGCGCCGGGCGGAATTGAGCGAGTTGTGGCTGAACCATCAGCATGTTTCCACTCACGGCCTCAGGTTGTGGTAGGTTCGTGGTCTTGCCGTCTTTCACCGTGGCGATGCGGTTCACTTTCAGGTCTTTCAAATGGAATTTGAACTTTCGGATTTTCGAATTGCCGTTCCCGGTCACTTCCTGCAAGGCGAATTCTTTTTCCAATGGTAAATTGAATGCTACTTCCGGCGCAACGAACACATCCGGTTGGCTTCCCTGCGGTTTTATCTCCGAAATGACCTGCAAGCCACCAAACGGGTCGTCGTTCGGACTGACGCATTTGTTCCCCGCCTTGAATTTGAAGCTGAAATTGCCTTTGAGTAAACCGTTCAGCACGCTGTAACCGCCGCTCACGGCGCCTTCGGCGTAGGTCGGATTGGGCAAACCGACGGCAATGGCAGCGTAGAGGTAGGCGCTGAAAATCTCAAATTTTGTTTTCAAAAACCAGACATCAATGTCGATGCCGCAGGCAAAGTCCAAGCCTGCATAGGCCATGCCGCCCGCATACCAGCCATTGATGCCCGCATCGGGATAGCCGTCGCAGGCGAAGCCTTCCTGCTTCGCCAATATCACATCGTAGCCAATGGTAATGCCGATTTGCGCATAGAAAATCAAGAACTTCAGCTCTCCGGAATTGAATTCGAGCTGCTGACCGAAGGCAATGCCAGACAGTGCGTTTGCCCCCATCGGGTACACCCTGGACAGGGAGAAGCCTTGCAAGCCGGGTTTGTTCTTGAAATTGGCGGGCAATTCGGCGGGGCCGGGAATGCTGCTACCCATCATGAAATAGCTGCCCACTTTCAGCGCATTGAATATCTCGATGCTGATGCGGTCGCTCGGCGTGCCAGCGAGGAAATACCACTTGCCCGGCTCGAAGTGCATGACGATATTGCCGTCGCCTTTCAGGATGGGTTTGTTGTCACCACCTACTTTGAAGTGAATTTGGAAATTGCCGTCGAAAATCTTCGGCCCAGCCCAGTATTCCAGTTTCACGCCCGCATAGACCTTGGGGTTCGAGCGGTCGGTGGTGGAACACATGAAGTAGCCGTCGCCCTGCAATTTGATGTAGTTCAAGCCGCCGCCCTGTGCAAAATTTGCCTCGAAGGCAATGTCAGCGTTGAATGGCTTCGGCTGCGGGTAAATGCCAATGACCACGCTGGCTTTCAGGCCAAAGGCGATGCCTTGGTCAGGTACATACACCACACCGGATGCCGATTTTTTAGGGTCGTTCATGTTGATGGGCGCACCGCCGTTGTCGTTGCCTTTCATGGATGCGTAGTTGGGCATATTGCCGGGCGACATGTGGTAGTAGGCCCCACCACCGAAGCCGTAAATCCCCACTGCCGGGCCAACCGGAATACCCACATTGATGATGACTTTGCCATCCACGTACCAATAGCGGAAATTGTTGACCTTGCCGAACTGCACCGTGGCCGTTGCCTTGATGACTGGCTTGAAGGTCGCTTCCAACTCGCCCCGGAACCCCTTCCCGTAGGTGGGGTCATCGCCGTTATAGAAATTGATTTTGCCGTGGATTTCAAATGCGGGCATGACGGCGTCCACGGCGATTTCATTGAGCTGTGCCTTGTCGTAGGCCCATTTTTGTTTGCCGTTGGGCTGCGTCATTTTGCCCAAAATCGAAAAATTCGTCAAGCCGCTGATGCCGTTCTCGCCCTGGTGCAACCCGATTCGGAAGCCAATATCAATCTTGGCCTGGGCGTCGTTGAGGCTGATTTGCACGCCCTCGCCTTCATTCTCCGGGTTGAGCGAAATCTCGAAACCGTTGAGGTATTTCTGCGGACTGGCCAACGAAAACTCCTCGCAGCTCAGGAAGGGCGATTTGTTGGAAACCTTTAGGTGCGTGAATTTCATCGAAGGCAGAGCGATGTCCATCTTGGGGAAATCGGGCAGGGAGCCGTTGATGCTGAGGTCGCCGCTGAGGTTGGCAGTGGCAACGACCAGATTGCCCTGCGCTTCGATGGTGAGCGACGAACCCTCCAGCAGGTTGGCCTGCGCCACCCACATCGGTATTTCGATATTGTCCAAGTTTTCAATGCCGAAAACCGTTTTCAAACCTTGGCCGGAATTGGACAACAGGCAGTGGTAGCCAAACGCCGGGGCCGCCACCGGAAGCTGCACTTTTCCATCGAAACTGCTGCCCGTCAGCGAATTACTCACGAATTCCAGCGTCAGTTTGTCCATGCTGAATGACCAACCGCCCACGTCGCCTTCGTTGAGGGAGAAAACAGGCTGCACGGATACTTTGCCCGTGAAGCCGAGCTTATCAATGAGGGTGTTGGACAGCGTGATTTCCACTTGCTGGCCGTTCTTTTTTAGGTATTTGGGCAGCTTGGTCTTTATCGTTTTGAAATAAAAACCCCGGAAGGTTTTGCCTTTGTCGCCTTGGTAATTGGCAGGGAAAGCCATGCCGTCCAAATTGCGCAGGTCGGAGTAGTCGAGCAGCACTTCCGTGAAAGTGAAGGTCAGCCCCTCCGTGCCTTTCACTTGGAAAGGCTCCATGTTGATTTTTCCGACGAAATCGCCCCAGCCGCCAGCGTTGAACTTGAAACTGGCCTTCACCTTGCCGTCCTGGTCGCCCTCCACGGCGGTCAGCATCGCGTTTTTGAACAAAAATTCGCCGTCCACTTGCAGGTTCTCGAAGCCCTCGCAGTCCCACCGCACGAAAGTACCCGTGCCCGGCTGTGTGACGGGTTTCAGCGTCATGTCAATATTTGGCCCAAATGGAATCGTGAGCACATCGCCGAGCATGGATAGCTCCTGCAAGCCCTCCACGCTCAGGCCCGTTGGGTGGAAACAGATGCCCTTTGCCCCAAAACCCAGCTTTTTGTTGTTCGCCTCCGGGATGGGCAGCACGGCAAAGGCGTTCAGCTTGGCCCCGGTTGGGGTAAATTCCAGCGCCGTGAGCGTCACGTACTGGCTCAAGCCCTGTACCGGGGTTTTGATGGCGAAAGGCAGGTTTTTCGGAAAATTCACGTCGAGGCTGAACAGGTCGGTGGTCTTGTTGGACTGCTTGACGAAGGCCAGGGCTTGGCTCACTTGGTCGCCCGTGATGCCGAGCAGGTTGCCAGCCACGTCCTTCATGGCAGCAGTGATTTGGGCATTGGCGTCGTAAACGGGCACGGCCTTGCCCGCCAGCGCCTTGCCATCGGCATTCACTTGTAGGTTGGTGAAATCGGCCAAGACCCAAGTATTGAACATGGGGATTTCGATTTTGCCCTGCCCGCTCATCTGGTTACCCGCCCAGTTGGCGGTGATGATTTTCATTTTGAAATAACCAATCATTACCTCAGTGCCGGGGCCGAAACCACCGCTCACGGCAGGGCCGGGTGGCATGGGTGGCGCACAGGTCAGGCCAGAACAAGGCGGGGCGTAGTTCGGGTCTTGCTGTTGGTTGTTGGGGTCATTGTTTACTCCTGGTTCATCGGGGTCGTTGGGGTTGCCATTGTTCGCACCTTCCTCATCGTACCAAAAAGCGATGACGGGCGAGCGGCCCAGGTTTTTGTACATGGTATTGCCCTGTGGGTCGTAGGCCGTCACACGGGCAGCGTAGCGGTGGCCGACCTTCAGTTGCGGCTCGGCGATGGAATACGGAAAGGTGGTCGTCACCAAATTTTGCTTCGTGAAAAACACTGGAACGCCCGGCACGTCGAAGGCGTCGTTGGGATTGAACAAGGCGTTTTGCGTCATGTCCACCAGTTCCAGTTTGTAGCGGGTAGTGCCGGGCTGGCCGCTCGTCGTCCAAGTAAAATTCTGGAATTGCGGCACTTTGGGGGTGGCATAGCTGTCGGCCATCGGCACGAGGATTTCTGGCGGGTCGTACTGTACGATGAAAATATTGGCGCAGCCCAACATCTCGTTGGAAAGCGGGACGGAACTATTGTAGTCATACGCCCGAATGCAGATGGTGTAAATCCCTTCAGGAATGGTTTCCGTTTGCAGGATTTCGGCTTTGCTGAAACCGTTGTTTTCCACATCGTTCTCGGTGAGGTTGGTCGTGAGCGCACGTAGTTGGCTGCCGGTGAGTACCGTGGTACCGTTGGGCGGTAGCATAATCGGCGCCACAGGCTTGTAGTTCTGGCTGACCTGTGCCGATTGGCCTTTGTCGTTGCTCACCCTTGTTATCAGCTTGATTTGCTTCGGCGTGCTGCCCAGGTTCGTCAGCGTAACGATTGCCTGGTTTTTGAACAAAAGATAGTCCTCGAAATGGATGGGATATGGCGGCGGCAGCGTCAGTGTGACGTTTACCTGCTGCGCAAAACTTACCATCGACAACAGCAACAACAGCAGCAAAGCACTGTGCTTGCCATGCTGTTTGAACCAATTTTGAAGCATACAGACGGTCTTCATGGTCTTAATTCTTTATAGTTGATGAAGAAAAAAATGACGGGACAAAGCTGGCGGTATGCTAATCGGCAGAGGTTCAAGCGGTTTTTAAAAAGGGTAAAAAAGGGTAAAAGGAGAGATTGGTGATTAGTAACCAGTGATTGGCGATTGGGATACAGTGAGATTGGGCAAGGACCGACGCATATTTACCCCAAAGTGTAAAAAAGTATAAAAAAACGGCCCTGGCTTGGCCCAAATGGCGCTCGGCGCAAGGTTCTTGCCTATTTTTCCGGCAAACACTTCGGCTTGAAGCGACTCACCTGGACATTGATATTGTTGTGCCTCGGCTTGGTGGTCAAGGCGCAATTCCGGCAGCACCATTTCGAACGGATCGGCTTGGAACAGGGCCTGCCGCAAGGCCATATCTATGATATTTTCGAAGACAGGGACGGCTTTATCTGGATTGGGCACGGGGCTGGCATGAGCCGCTACGATGGCGTGGAATTCAAGACTTTTAGCGATACGCTGGCCAAACAGCGCATTCTCCAACGGGCCTATGTTTTTGTACAGGCCAAAAACGGCATCATCTGGATGGGCACGAACAACGGCCTGAACCGCTTTGACCCAAAAACCGAAAAAATCGAAGCATTCTTGCCGGACAAGACCGACTCACTGGGCCTGCGCAACAACTTGGTGAATGCCGTTCACGAAGATGAAAAAGGCAATCTTTGGCTCGGCACAGGACGGGGTTTGGAGTACCTCGACGTGAAAACGATGAAGTTCCACCACGCCCGACCCAGCGAAGGGGAGGATGTCAATTTTGCACTGGGCCATTTTTACAAAAACAGGAGCGGCGAGTTGTGGGTAGCGTCCACCAAGGGGATGGTGCTCGTCAATGAAAAAAGCAGGACATATCAGGTTTTCGCACCCTTCCCGCTCGATCCAGAGAATATTTACAACCGGGAAATGCGGGGCTTGGCTCACGACCAGCAGTGCGGCTATTGGATTTGTACCCTCGGTGGCCTGCTCCATTTCGACCCCAACAGCAGGCGCTATGAAATCGTGGAGGAAGGCTTGCCAAAACTGCGGGCCGCAGATGTTCTGCCGAGCAATGACGGAACAATTTGGGTGGCCTATTTGGACGGAGGGTTGGTTCATTGGCAACCGGGAAAAGGGGTGCTTCAGCATTTCCAACACTCCCCGAACAACCAATTCGGACTCATCAACAAGCGGATTTACTGTCTCGCCACCGATTCCTACGGCAATATTTGGGTCGGCACTTTCAATGGCATCAGCCGCATCAACCTGACGCAGGAACGGGTGGAACTGTACCGCAATGTCAAAGGCACCGATGAGCTTGCCAATTATATTTTGGCCATTGCTGAAGACGCTGCGGGCGGGATTTGGATGCGGGGCACAGACGTCACGCTGTACTCCCCGAAGCTCGGCGAGCTGCCCTACCCTACCCAAGAACTCCCGTGGGTTCCCAAAAGCATGAAAGACCCTACGCCCCTCCGCAACGACCTGGAAGGGCGGCTTTGGTTTGCAGTGCCAGACTCCGGCCTCTTCTATTTTGACCCGAAACGGCATCAGGTATTCCGGCCTCCTATGGCATCCCTCGAAAACCTGAAGAGCATCATTGGCTTCAGAAACGACCCCATTGACCCGCACCAGATGTGGGTTTCCACGACAAGTGGCCTTTTCAAATATGACCCACGAACGGGCAGCATGGACTGGATTTATCCAAAAGAAAAACTGCCCGATCTGCCCAACAACAGCGTCGGCGCTATATTTATTGACTCAAAAGAAAACCTGTGGGCGGCCCTGCCGGGCGGCGCTGGCAGGTTGGATTTGAAAACCAAAAAATGGAAGTTCTATCAGGAGGAAGAAGACAATCCCAATTCCCTTTTCGGAAAAAGTGTGAGTGGTTTTGCGGAGCAACCAGATGGAACCATCTGGGTTGCAACGGTGGAAGCATTGAATGCTATTGATGTTTCCAGCGAAAAAATAACGCATTACGGGCTTAAGGAAGGTTTAGGGCAAACAGGGATTTCCGCTTTGTTGTTGGATAAGAAAAACAACCTTCTCTGGGTTTCAACCCTCAACAACCTTTGCTGTTTCGACCCCAAAACCGCCAAATTCTACAATTTCAACATGCTAGGCCGCGACTCAAAGGAGTTCAACTGGCGGGCCGCTTGCTCAGGCCAGGATGGGCGGTTGTTTTTTGGCAGCGTGAATGGCGTAGTGTCGTTCACGTCTGAGCAAATATTGTCTTCCAATACGCTTCCCTCCCCCAGAATTGCCCTCACGGGAATCAAAGTGCTCAACCGGACATTGGCCGTGGACAGTGCCGCCAATTACCTCCACAACTTCACGCTTTCCCCGACCGATAACGTCGTGACTTTTGAATTTGCAGGCCTGCACTTCCTTTCCGAAGGAAACATCAAGTACCTGTACCGCTTGGATGGCTTCGACAAAGACTGGGTAAAAGCGGGCGGTGAGCGGAAAGCGACCTATACCAACCTCACCCCCGGCAATTATGTTTTTCGGGTAAAAGCGATGGTCGGCGATGGCTTGGTCAGTGCAGAACACGCCGTGAAAATGTACATCACCCCACACTACTGGCAGACCAACTGGTTCAGGATGTTGATAATCCTCGTGATTGCCAGCATCAGCATCGCTGTCTGGCGGTGGCGGCTGTACAACCTTGAACTGCGCCGCCAAAAGGAACTGGCCGAGCAAAGCGCCCGCTACAAAAGCCAGTTCCTTGCCAATATGAGCCACGAAATCCGCACCCCGATGAACGCCATCATCGGCCTAAACCGCCTCCTGCTCGACACCCCGCTCGACGCCCGCCAACGCCGCTGGGTGGAGGCCGTGCAGCAGTCCGGTGAAAACCTCGTCTGGATTGTGAACGACATCCTCGACCAAGCCAAAATCGAGAGCGGCAAGTATTCTTTCTCGAAAAAGCCTTTTGACCTCGACAACGTGACCAGCCACTTGCGCAATATTTTCGAATTCAAGGCCAAGGAAAAAGGGCTGGATTTTCGGGTGGAGCTTGCCCCAAACTTGCCGCTGCAGCTCATCGGCGACCCTGTGCGGCTGAATCAAATCCTGACGAACCTCCTCGGCAATGCCATCAAATTCACCGAAAAAGGCCATGTGCGGTTGCGTGTGCATTCAGAAGGCGATTTGGCAGCGCCTGAGCAAGTGCTCATTTTTTCCGTCACTGACACCGGCATCGGCATCCCTCCCGACATGCTCCACAAAGTATTCGAAAGCTTCGAACAGGTGGACAACGACCAGACCATCGGCCAACAAGGCACTGGGCTGGGCTTGAGCATTGCGAAGCAATTGGTAGAACAGCAGGGCGGCAGCATCGAAGTGGAGAGCGAGGTGGGCAAGGGGACTAGCTTCACGGTTAAGCTTCCGTTTACGGTGCATATGCAACAAACAGTGAGCGAATTACCCCGCAAAAAAGCCTTGCACGAAGTGCAAAATCAAACCAAGAAGCTCAAATTGCTACTGGTCGAAGACACCTACTTCAACCAAATGCTGGCGCTCGAACTGCTGAAAAAATACCTGCCTGAATCCGAGGTAGAAGTGGCCGAAAATGGCGAGGTGGCCGTGGAAAAAGTGCGCCAAACCGCCTTCGACCTCGTTTTGATGGATGTGAAAATGCCCGTCATGGATGGTTACGAGGCCACCCGCGCCATCCGCAGCCTCGACGGGCAGCGATTTGCCGATTTGCCGATCCTTGGCCTCACGGCAAACGCCATTGCGGAGCAAATGGAACAATGCCTGCTGGCGGGCATGAACGACGTGCTGACCAAACCCATCCATGCCGAGGAACTCCTGCAGAAAATACAGAACCTCGTTTGGGGAAATGGCGACACCAAAATTTCGGAAAATGATTGACCTGGAACACTTAAAAAACCTGCTGGGCAGCGAAGAAATGGCTGCCCGTTTTCTCGATATTTTCGAACAACAAGCGCCGGAGCAGCTACGGAGCATCCGAAGTGGCACTGAATCGGGCGATTGGAAAGCGGCCAGCATAGCGGCGCACAGTTTGAAATCGCAGCTTCGTTACCTCGGCCTGACTGACGAAGCGGGCCTCGCTGCTGAACTTGAACAATCCACGGAGTCTGGGCAAATCAATTGGCCAACGCTGGCCGACCTCGAACAGCGCTTGCAACCACTTTTCAAATCGTAAACACCTACCGTACCACCAACTGATAACCCTCGCCATGGACATTCAGGATTTCAATACGGGCATCGTCCCGGAGGTACTGCCGCAACTTGCTCACGTAAACGTTCAGGCTGCGCCCGCGCAGCAAGTCATCATCGCTCCAAATGCGGCGCAGGGCGGTTGTGCGCTCGATGAGGCCGTTTTTGCTTTGGCAAAAAAGCTCCAGCAACCTTGACTCGATGGCCGTCATTTTCACCATGCTTCCAGCTAGGCTAAGCTCCCTTGAATGCGGGTTGAAATGGTAGTTCCCGACCTCGTAGGTAACGGTTTCCTGTTGGGACTGCTCCTGCTGCCTTACCGTGCGCCGCAGGATGGCCGAAATGCGGAGGTAGAGCTCCTCCATGCTGAACGGCTTGGTCACATAGTCGTCCGCCCCGGCATGGAACCCTTCGATGCGCTGCGACTTGTCGGTCTGGCCAGTTAGAAAAATAATGGGCACGTGTGCGCTGGCTTGGCGCACCTCCCGTGCGAGCGTGAAGCCGTCCTTGATGGGCATTTTCACGTCAAAAATGCAGAGGTCGAATGTGTGGCTGCGAAAAGCGGCAAGGCCGTCGTCGCCAGAATGATGCAAGGCGACATCGAGGTTTTTGGTCTCCAAAAACTCTGCAGTCAGTGTACTGAACGCCTTGTCATCATCAACGAGCAAAATTTGCGGTGTCTTCATTTTGAAATGGGATTTGATGCAATGCTAGCGCAAAATCGGCAGAAGCCCGCCAGCCCTGCCTCCGATTTTATCCTTTTTTACACTTTTTGGAAACGGGTTGACGGGTCGCCGGGGCTGTTTTCGGGAATATTGCACCGAGAAACAAACACAGAAAGCAGAAGCACCATGAAATCTTCTATAAAACAGCGGCTAATGAACTTGGCTGCGCCGAAAACGATAGCACTGCTGGCCATCCCTTGGGGCATCATGGCGGGCATCATCATGCCAGGCGCTGGGGCCGACCTGGAGCAGCTTAGCGGCGGTTTCGGCCCGCTCGACTTGCAGCTCTACTATACCCCCTCAACTGCTGCACTGTACCTTGAGGCATACGGGGCGATGGGCAGGCCGCTTTATCTTTTTTTGGAACTGACCGCCGATGTGGCTTACCCCATTTTTTACACGCTTTTCCTTTGGGCCTTGCTGCTTTTTTTGATGAAAAAAGCCCCGGCCGAGCCTTTCCGCTGGGCTTGGCTGTTGCCGCTGTTTGTGCTAGGGTTCGATTTTTTGGAAAACATCATGCTTTGCCTGCTGTTGGTTTTTTACCCAAAAGATTTGGTCATAATCGCCGGAATTGCTGGCATCTTCACATTCCTGAAATGGCTCAGTTTTGCAGTAGTCCTAAGCTTCATCCTATACCTGACCTTCCTAGTTTTTTACTCAAAAAAAAGGCCTATCGCAAAGGCTTTTTGAACCATTGAATCGGTTGAAAACAGCAGCGGCAACCCAAATGGGTTGCCGCGCTATTTTTCCTAAAAATGGTGAGGAAGAAGGGCCTAGGCCACGAACACATCCCTCGCTGGGGTGTGGGCATTGGCAAACTTGGGCATCGTCACGATGAGCACCCCGTCCACGTAATTGGCGGTGATGGCGTCCGCATCAATCTTCTCGTTGAGTTGGAACTGCCGCTCGAAAGCCGCTGTGCGGAACTCTTGCAGGCTCCAGTTGGAGGCTTGCGCAATATCGCTTTCCTGTTGGCCTTGCCCCGTGATGGCAAGCACGTTTCCTTGCACTTTCAGTTGGAAATCCTGCTTGGAGCGGCCCGGCGCTGCGAGGTGTAGTTCGTAGCGGTCTTCGAGTTCCCGAACGTTCACGGGTGGTTGGAACAGGCCGCCCCGCATTCCTTGATGGCGATGGCCCCAGTGTTGTTTCCAGTGAGGGTGGCCCCAGCCACCATGCCTTCCTTGAAAATTAGCTTGACACATAATTTGATTTGATTTTGCGGTGCAATTCGGTGGAACGGCCAACGCCTATTCCCCCCAATTGCACCAGTTAAATACTCAGATGATTTCTACGATTCTGCCTTTTGGTTCCATCCAGTTGAAGGCTGGCTCCGAGCGGTATGGGCCAATTGGTGTTGGCTGCTGCTGGCGCAGGTAGGCTACCCGCATGTGGCCGTAGCGATGACGCCGCAAACCCCGGAAGGCCATTGCGCCCAAGCCCAGCACGGCTGCGCCGAACGCTACCACGAACAGGAGTTTCAAGACAAAATACAGCACTACGATGCCCACGAGCGGGGCAACGAACATTGGAAAACGTCGCATGATTTTGGATTTTTTTAAATGAAAAATTCGGGTGATTCCGTTGCGGCTTTTTTGGTTGGATTTGCCGCATATTCAGGAAGACGATGTTGCTCCAAAATTACTTTATGAAAATTCATTTTTCTTCAAAAAAAATTTAGACTTTTGATTATCAATCGTTTAGCTAAAAAGCCAACGGTGCATTTTCGGATATTCCCGACCCCAGAAAATTTCATTGTGCTTGCCGCGCTCACGTAGTATCACCCGTAGGTTTTCATCCGATACACCGCCGTTGCGAAGCGCCCAATACACCTGTTGCATGGCAGAAGCCATGTGCTTTGATTCGGTCCTGCTGCTTGCCAAATAGAATTTGCCTTTTATACCAACGCTGCTTTCCGCCAATTTCAAAACCTGCGGATTGAACCACAGCGAGGGCGAAAGCACACCAACTTTTCCAAAAACTTGATCAAACCGCAAGCCTGCGTACAGCGCCAACAAGCCACCCAGTGAACTGCCCATGATGCACGTATCCGTTGCCTGCGGCAATGTCCTGAAATTAGAATCAATCGCAGGTTTTAGTTTTTCGATGAGAAAATGAAGGTGTTGCTCGCCTCCCCCACCTTGCCGACTGCGCCGGAATGGTGCGTATTCGTTTGCCCTGCCAGCACCTGCGTTATCAATGCCAATGATGATGCTTTGCAATTTTTTTGGCATTTTCGACATGGTTTCCGGTAGTTTCCAATGCCGCCCCCCGAAAGCCATTTTCGCCTCAAACAGGTTTTGACCATCCAAGGCGTAGGTGACTGGATAATGCCGCGACGAAGTGTCGTAATCGCTGGGCAACAGCACGCGTACGATCCGTTCTTTGGAGGTCGTCGAGGGCTTTACTTTGAAAAGTTGTAGATTCATTCCCCGCTCCTTTTGCAGCGCTCCCGCCATTTTGCCTTGAACTGAACACGCTCCTCCTCGCTCATGTGCCGCCATTTCTCCATGAAATGCGAGCGGGCGTGTTGGCGCGGCCCTCCCCCACCCTTGAAGCCGCTGAACAGGATTTTGCTCAGCACGAGCAGGCCGACGCCCTGCCAATAGGTCAACGGCGAGACGCCAGCGATGACCTTGGGCAAAATGGCGTTCCAAAGCAGCATGACCACCCAGCCCACCACCAGCACGAAGCCGACGACGGCAAATGGGATGAATATGAATTTCTTGCGGCGGTTATGATTCTGGTTGAACATGGCTTTTAATAATTGATAATTTCTTGGTAAAAGGTTTCGAGGCGGCTGCGCAGGTGCTGCACTGCGTAGCGTTTTCTGGAAATCAGGGTCTTGATGTTCTCGCCCGTCCGGTCGGCAATCTGCTGGAAGGTTTGGTCTTCCAGTTCGTTCCAGACGAAGACGTTGCGTTGGTTTTCGGGCAGTTCTTCTAGGGCGGCGAAGAGCGTTTCCCAGAACAACTGCCGTAGGTACTCGTCCTCCGGCGTGACGAAATCGGCTAGCAGCAGGTCGCTGAACTGCGTTTCGCCGTCCTCGTTTTCGTAGGCGAGGTCGTCTAGGCGGTCAGGCTTGCGCTTGCGGGAACGGTCGGTCAGTTTGTTCCGGGTGACCCGGAAGAGCCACGCCCCCATGTTTTCAATGGATTCCAAGTCCACGAGCTGGCTGAGTTGGAACCAAACGTCTTGAAGCACGTCCTCGGCGTCGGCATCGCTGCCTACCCTTGGCCGTATGAAGCCAAAGAGCCGCTTACCGTAATCCCGGACGGTCTGGACGATGGTTTGCCGTTGTGCCATGCTGGTGGTTTCGGTCACGAAGATGCCGTTTTTGGAGAGGGCAGACGAATGAAGTGGGGTTTTACTTTAATTTTTTAAAAAAAATATGTTGTTCTGAATCAGCCAAATCCGCCGATCCCAAAAAATCGGGAACAATTCTTGCGAAAACAAAAACTCCTTCTCACACCAAGCCCGTCCACCTTCCCTAGGCTTGCGTTTCCCCACTGGTTTTCACTAAAAACAAATTTTAACAAAAAGCTTATGAACAATTACTGTATCAACCACATTTGGGATTTGCATTCAACATAAGTGAACCTACCCTCCCCACCGTCCTTACCTAAGTCCCTTTTTAACAACACAACGTCCAAGACCCTCTAAGGCACTACAATTCGTCGCACCCCCACGGCATGTTTCAGGCTTGCACCGTTAGGCATGGCTATGTCCCAGGCTAGTGGCTGCGTCACTCATTCACTTTTTCAAATACATTAATTCACTTATGAAAAACATTGTTCCAATTGTTTTGATGTTGCTAGCCTTCACGGGTTTTGCGCAGCAGCAACCGAACGCACTAGCGCTCAAAGTCAAGGAGGCCAAGGGCCAAAAATCGAGCTTTTCCAACAAGCCCACCCTTTTCCAACTGGCAGGGCAGGCCAAATCTTCCAGCCAATTCAACGACTTGGTTGCGGAAGGCTCCCTGCTCACACTTGATCTTGACCAATTGAAAGCTTTTTATAAATCCGGGGCTGAAACCCTGGAATTGGAGCTTCCAAATGGCACCACCAAACCACTCCGACTGGAGCTGGTGAAGCACCAATTGACGACGCCTGACTTCTCCGTCGTCACGAGCACCTCCAATGGACAACCCGTTGATTATCAGCCGGGTGTGCATTATTGGGGCATCGTGAAGGGAGAAGAAAATTCCATCGCCACGCTGAGCGTGTTTGAAGACGAAGTCATCGGCGTCATCAGCACAACCGAGGATGGCAACATGGTCTTGGGCCGTGCCGAGGGCGCTGCCAAGTCTTCCAGCTACATTTTTTACAAGGAAAACGACCTGCTCGTCGAGAACAATTTCGAGTGCGGGGCCAGCGAGGAATCTGTTTCCGAAGGAAAAGACACGCCTAACGCCGGCTATGAAAAAGTGGAAAAATGCGTGCGTGCCTACCTCGAAGCCGACTATGATTTGGTGACGGAAAAAGGCGGCGCCACGCAAGCCGTGAACTTCCTGACGGGCCTCTTCAACAACGTGGCAGCTGCCTACCAGGCCGAGGCCATCACAATTTACGTATCCCAAATTTTCACATGGACTACTGCAGATCCCTATGCTACCAGTTCCACTTCTGCGGCCCTGACGTCGTTCCGAAATTATCGGTCAACGTTCAACGGTGACGTGGCATCCCTTGTATCGAGGGGTGCCCCCACCGGAGGGGGGATTGCTTGGGTAAATGCACTTTGCACCTCCTACGCCTACTCGTACTGCTACATCAACAGCACGTACAACCAGTTCCCTACCTACTCTTGGTCGGTGGAAGTGCTGACGCATGAAATGGGCCACAACCTCGGCTCGCCGCACACCCACGCCTGTGCCTGGAACGGCAACAACACGGCCATTGACGGCTGCGGCCCTGCTGTGGGCGCCAACGAAGGCTGCTCTGGCCCGCTTCCAGCACAAGGTACCATCATGAGCTACTGTCATTTGGTGAGCGGCGTGGGCATCAATTTCAACCTAGGTTTCGGCCCGCAGCCAGGCGACCTCGTGCGCTCACGTGTGAGTGCTGCCAGTTGCTTGACTACTTGCTCCAGCCAGTGCCTCACGGTGACAACCAGCGGCAACAATGTGAGCTGTGCAGGTGGCAACAACGGTACTGCCTCTGCTACACCCTCTGGTGGGAACGGCTCTTACACGTACCTTTGGTCGAACGGCGGCACTACGCAAACCATCAACAATCTTGCGGCAGGCACATACACCGTCACCGTCACATCGGGCAGCAACTGCACGGGCACGGCCAGCCGCATCGTCACTGCCCCGGCGGCCATCAGCACTTCCGTTTCTGTCACCAATTCCAGCAATGGCCAGAACAACGGGGCCATCAACCTGACCGTGAGCGGCGGCACTCCAGCCTATGCCTACATCTGGTCAAACGGTGCGCAAACCCAAGACATCTCAGGTCTCGCTCCGGGAACCTACACCGTGACGGTCACAGACAGCAAAGGCTGCACGGCCATCAAATCGGCCACGGTTGCCAATTCAAACAACCCACTTTCACTCAGTTTTGCCGTCACCAACACCACCAACGGCCAGAACAACGGGGCAATCAACCTGACCGTGACGGGCGGGACTTCGCCTTACAGCTATGCTTGGTCAAATGGGGCAAACACGCAGGATTTGTCGAACCTTGCCGCAGGCACCTACACCGTAACGGTCACCTGCCCAAGCGGCACGGCAACGGGTAGCGCCACGGTTGCTGGCAGTTCTGGCGGAGGCGGCTGTACTTCGGTGAATCTGCCCGATTCGCAGAGCTTTGAGGGAAGCATCGGAAACTGGTCACAGGCCACCAACGACCAGATGGACTGGACGGTGCTGAGCGGAAGCACACCGACGGCCTCAACCGGGCCAGATGTTGCCGCCAATGGCACCTACTACGTTTACACGGAAGCCACCAACAACGTAAACAAGACAGCATACTTGCTCAGCCCTTGCTACAACATCACAGGTATCAACACTTTCCAAATGGGTTTCAACTACCACATGTACGGCACTCAGATGGGTACGCTTTACTTCCAGTACAGCTTGAACGGCGGCAATTCGTGGAACACGGCCTGGTCGAGGCAGGGCAACCAAAACAACGTGTGGAAGACCCTGACCATGACCTTCACCAACAGCGGCGCCACCAGCATTCGCTTCCGTTTTTATGGAAAAACTGGGAACGGCCAGAAGAGCGACATGGCTGTTGACAATTTCAATATCGCCCAAGTCGGCAGCCTTAGCATTGACGGTCAAAGCGAAGCTACCATCGAGTTGAACCCGAACGTGGAAATGGAAGGCGAAGCTCTCGCCCTCAGCCCGAACCCGGTCATGGATGAGCTGTCGGTTTCCTATTTTTCCGAAAAAGAACAGCCCAGCAAAGTCATGGTCACTGACCAGATGGGCAGGGTATTGCTCACCCAACAACTGGATGCGTTCGAAGGCCGGAACACTTACCGCATGGATGTGACTTCCTTGCCTGCTGGCATGTATTTCCTCCGAGTGGAGGGCGGCGCCAACAGTAAAATGGAGCGTTTCGTCGTACTTCGGTAAGTCGAATTTTTAGAAAAAAAGCACAACGGCAATGTCATTCGTTTGGCATTGCCGTTTTTCATTTGCGGAGCAATTTATTTTGCTCAATTTCACACCATGAAATCAACTCTCCCCAGCGTCGGAATCGTCCTTTCAGGTGGCGGTGTGCGTGGCGTGGCACACCTCGGCTTGCTTCAGGTTTTGGAAGAAATGAACATCGAGCCAGTGGTCTATTCGGGCACCAGCGCTGGCGCACTAGTGGGTGCATTCCGGGCAGCAGGCCATCCCATCAGCACCATCCTTGAGTTTTTCAGGACCACTTCCATTTTCAAGATGGGCAATTTTGCCCCCCGCAAGCCCGGCTTCATTGACTCCGACAAGTTCTATCCGATTTTGAAGGAATACCTTCCAGAGGATTTTTCGGAATTGAAAACAAAGCTCTACGTCACCGCCACGGACATGGTTCGGGGCCGCCAACGCACCTTTTCGCATGGCCAACTTATCAAGCCCGTGCTGGCCTCGGCGGCTTTCCCCGTGGTATTCACGCCCGTGGAGATTGACGGCGAGCTTTACACCGACGGCGGCGCCCTGAACAACTTCCCTGTGGAGCCGCTGACGGGCGAGTGCGAGTTCATCATCGGCTCCAATGTGCACCCCTTCAAGGAACTGCAACCTGCCGATATCCGCAACACCCTCTCCGTCATGGAGCGGCTGTTCCACCTCAGCATCCACCACCATTCCGTGCAGAAGTACCACCTGTGCAATATCGTGGTGGCCCCGAGCGAACTGGCGGCGTTCAGCACTTTCGACCGTGCGCATTTTTCCGAGATGTTTGAGATTGGGTACAAAGCCGCCCATGCAAAACGGGAGGAAATTGCAGCGATGTTTTGACGCTCCTTTCCGAGCTGTTTATTTGATGGGATTGATGCCTTTTTTCTTGAGGTAGTCGCCGACGTTGAAACTGATGCCATCCAGCACTTCGATATCTTCGTTCCATTCTGACCAACGCCATGATTTTTCGCCTTTTTCGGCAACGATGGCTTTCTGGACATTTGATAAAATCCAGATGACCTTTTCAGCGCCAAATTTGAACAACTCGTTGGTTTTCAGATTAATGTAACCAGTTTCGCCGAGGTCTTCCACATCGGCACGGATGTCCACTTCGATGAAAACCTTGGCAGGTACACCAACGTAATGGATGTCCACTTTATCGGGAGTGAGGACACTTGTTTCGAAAATGCCAATATCAGAGGCCGGGTTGTTCCGGTGGTCAATGTGGAGGCCGATTTCATTGCAAAGTACCACATACTCTGCTTCATCAAGTTTAGATAACACTCGCATCATCAGGTAACTGACGATGATGGATTGAAGTCCGCTGGAGCCCATGATTTCTTCGATGGTTTTCGTCTTGTTCAGCACGTCACGGTAGCCTTTCCGGTAAAAGACACGCCCAGCCAAGGTCTCGTACTCCAATTCCTTCGGCAGGGTTTTCGCTGCTTTTTTTGCCCTCGGTTCGGTTACGACTGCTTCCATAATTTATTTTTTTTCAAAGTTAATACAAAACCTGACTTTTGCAAAAACACCTTTTACCCAAAGAAACCACTAAATCCACTGATATGCGCATCATTTTACCTATCCTTTTTCTTTTGAGCTGTTCACTCAATGCCCAAGAATTCAGCAACGGCTTCCATTTCTACATGCCGCCCGGCGATAGCACTGCACAGCGCTTCCTGCCGGAATTTGCGAAGCAGCCTATCACCAACTACGTTGGAATCAATGCCGATGGGCATTTTCAGGCGGGCGGTGAGCGCATCCGGTTTTGGGGGGTAAATATGACGCAGGGAGCCTGTTTCCCCAAAAAAACGAAAACGCCTTGGATAGCGGCCCGCTTGCGCAAAATGGGCGTCAACCTCGTCCGCTTCACCAACATGGACTACCGATGGAGCGATGGCAACAATTCCATTTTTTACGAGAACCCTACCACCACGCAGGTGCTTAATTTCTTCACGCTGGATAAGCTGCACTATTTCGTTTCACACCTAAAACAGCAGGGAATTTATTCCAATATCAACCTGAACGTTGACCGGGTTTTCTTGGAAGGCGATGGTGTGCTGAACGCCGACAGCATCCAGGACAACGGCAAAGCCGTGACGATTTTTGACCGTCAGTTGATTGCCTTGCAAAAGCAGTATGCGCAGCAATTGCTCACGCCTGTGAGCCTGTACACGGGCCTCTCCCTCGCCAACGACCCCGCTGTGGCGATGGTCGAAATCACCAATGAAAACAGCCTGTACAGCTACTGGCGGGGCGACCGCCTCCAGCATTTTTCGCACGGCGAAGGCCAGCTCATGCAGCGCCACTGCGACACGCTCGACCTGCGCTGGAACCAGTTTTTGCAAAGCAAATACCCCAACCAAAACGCACTCGCCAACGCTTGGAACGCACTCGCCAGCACCGCTGGTGCCAATCAGCAGCTCCTCGACCCAAACTTTGAAAACGGCAACCCCAACAACGACTGGAAGCTCGAACTGAACTCCACCGCAGCCGCCACTTTGGACATCGTGCAGACCAATCCCTACCAAGGCCAGGACTGCGCCCGGGTCAATGTGACGAACGTGACCGGCACGGGTTGGCATGTCCAGTTCAAGCAGGAAAATCTGAGCGTGGAGGCAGGCAAAAGCTACACCGTCCACTTCGCCGCACGAGCCGACCAGCCTGCCACCATCTGGGCCTACACCATGCGCAACCTCGACCCGTGGACTTGGTACGGGGCCAATCTCGTGGACCTGACGACTGATTGGCATGAGTTCAGCTACACTTTCATTGCACCAGAAGATAACACGGATTTCGTGCGTTTTGCCTTCAGTTTCGAGAACCAACTCGGCAATTTTTACTTCGATAAAATGAGCCTAGCCGATGCTGGCGCAGTGGGAACGCAGCCCGGTGAGAGCCTCGCCAACGGCAATATCCGCCGCATCAATTACGGGGACAGGCAGAATTACACGCAGGCTAGAGTAGCCGACATGACGGAGTTTTACCTAGAACTCCAGCGGGATTATTTTAACGAAATGAAGAATTATTTAAATAACGAATTGGGGGTGAAAGCCAATATCGCAGGCTCCAATTCGCTGGGCGGCATCTCCGACGTTTACACCCACCAAGACATGGATTACGTGGACGACCACGGCCTTTGGGACTACCCCATGTGGAGTTTCGACGGCACGAACTGGGTCTGGGAAATCATGAACACACCCATGGTGAAAACCGACTGGTACACAACCGTCAACGAGGTTTTCAGCGGCTTGGCCATGAAGGGGAAACCCTTCACCATCAGTTCGTACTACCAACCGTTCCCGAACCTGTACCAAGTGGAAATGATGCCTTGGATGGCCAGTTACGGCGCTTTCCACGACGCCGATGCCATCGTTTTTTATTCCTACAACAACGATTACGACCAGTGGGAACAGGACATGCAGGACGACTACTACCCCATTCACCGCAACGCCTCGCAGATGGCGCTTTCGCCCATGTTTGCTTTTGCGTTCCGCAATGGGCTGGTCGCTCCTGCCAGCAGCACCGTGGATATCAACTATTCCAAGGATTACATGCTGAAGCAGGTGCCGCTCGACGATTATTCAGGCCGCTGGGGGACGCACATTCCGTACAACACCCGCACGGCGTTGACCACGTCCATCCGCACCACTGGTTTTGAAGGAACGTCTGGGCCAGATTTCAGCGTGCTGCCCGATGCGCCCGGCCTGCAAGCCACGACCAACACGGGCGAAACGAGCGTGGACAACGAGACAGGAATCCTGAAAACCGTCACGCCGGAGTTCGTCAGCGTTACTGGTTTTTTGAATGAAAACGGGCCGCACGAGGCGGGGCCTATTCGGGTGCTTTCCGCCAACGATTTTGCCGCCGTGACCCTGCTTTCGCTGACGGGAAACCCGCTGAGCGAGTCTGCGGAGGATGTGCTGACCATTGCTTCCAGGATTCAAAACAAGAACATGACTTGGCACGGCAACAGTGTGCAGGATACTTGGGGTCAGCAGCCCACCGAGGCATTTCCGATGCAACTCAACCTCGAAATCAGCCACCCGGCAGCGGTGCTGCGGCTCTACCCGCTCACGCCAACTGGCACGGAAGGAAATCATGTGACTTACCTATCACAGGGCGGAAAGTTCACCGTGAACCTCGACCAGGCCAACGACCAGACGTTGTGGTACGGGCTTGCGTTTTCGAACGTTTCGGCGGACGAGGAGTCTGTGGCGGAAAACAGCCTGCGGTTGTCGCCGAACCCAGCGAGCGAGCGCAGTTTCGTGGAGGTTTCGTTGAAAAATGCGGCCCCGCTCACCCTTCGCCTGCTGGATGCGCAGGGGCGTACGTTGAAGACCATTTACCAAAATCAACTGCCTGTGGCGGCGCTGCGGGAGGCCATCGAACTGGGTGGGTTAGCGGCAGGCACTTACTTCGTGGAATGCCGGGCAGGGGACTGGGTGAAGGTGGAGCAGTTGGTGAAGCAGTAGGCAAGAATTCGCCAGAAACACTCATCAAATTCTACTTTTTTTTGTAAAAAAGTAAATCAAAATGCCAACAGCAGCAGTCATTGCGGAGCAAAAGCCTAAATCGGCTAAAAAGATTACGAAGGAACAATTCCTCCGTCGTTACGCTGATCGAGAAGATGGTTTTAAATACGAATTCAACAATGGGGTAATTGAAAAAACCAAAGCGATAAACCAACAACAAGCCATGATACAAGCAATCCTTCTTCGCATTTTTATTAAAACCAAGGCTTTTGCAGAAGGAGGTTTATTTACCGCTGAAACGGATATGGATACTTCAAAGACTCAATTGAGAAGACCTGATTTGGCCATTTATTCTGGAAATCAGGTAACAAAAATGAAGGTGGGGGAAAAACAAGTAGCCCTATGGGTCGCCGAAATCATTTCACCTACTGACCGCGCCGACGATATCAATGCAAAAGTCATCGAGTACTTCAAAGCAGAAGTGAAGGTTGTTTGGCATATTTTCCCGCAGCTGAAAAAAGTGGACGTGTTCACTGCCCCAGACAAAGTGACGATTTGCAGCGGAAAAACGGTTTGCAGTGGCGCGCCTGCGCTTCCAGATTTTGAAATTTCAGCCGAGGAACTATTCGCCTGACCAAGTAGGTAGCGCACTTACCTCCACCCTTTCTCCCGTTTTCGGGTGGTCAAAAACAAGGCGGTGGCAATGCAGGTAAATCATCGAAACATCAGATTTGTTGGGCTTCCCTCCATATTTTTCATCGCCGACGACCGGGCAGCCAATCGCAGCAAACTGTGCCCGAATCTGGTGATAGCGCCCGGTCAATAATTCAACCTCCACTAGGCATTTCCCCTTTTTTTGTTCCAAAATCTTGTACCGCAATTTGCACTCCTTCGACTGCTTCGTGTGTGGGTTTACGACCACGGCGCGTTTCTGCTGGTCATCCTTTTTGAGCCAATTCACCAACTCGCCTGCTGGCTCAGGCGGTGCTTTTTCCAGCAAAGCCAAGTAAAACTTGCCGACCGTTCTGGCCTCAAATTGCGCCAGCAATGACTTCATGGCGGCGGGCGTCAGTCCAAAAAGAAGAATGCCGCTCGCAGCCCTGTCCAAGCGGTGAGCCAGCCCTGCGATGAGCTGCTTTTTCCAAGGATAGGTTCGTTTCAAATAATCGCCAACCCAGTCTTCGGCGCAAAGGTGACCCCGCCTGTCAGCATCGGATTGGATGCCGGAAGGCTTGTTGAGGGCGAGGAAGTAGTTGTCTTCTAAAAGTATTTTCATGTAATATTTTTCTGTCAGGTGATGTTTTTGGGGTTTCTAGTTTGGATGTATGCCCCCATCACTGGGCCTTGAACCACTGCTCACAATAAGCCTGCACGCTGTTTTCGAGTAGTTGCTTGTAATTGGAGGCTGTTTTAAAGCTCTCAAAACCCGCTTGCCGCTCCTTGCGGATGCGTTTGTACACGTCAGCGTGTTCTTTTTTGAAGGTTTCAAAATTGAAAACGGCCTTCTCTTTCAGTGTGGCTTCCGATTTTTTATCCTGCGTAAAAAGGTCGGCGCCCTCCCCTACCCTACTCATCCGGCTGGCTTGGTTGGCGGCCTTTTTTTGGACAGAAAACGCCGGTTCCATGGTCTTTCCAATGGATTTTTCCTCCTCCAACAACTGCCGGAAATCAGCGGCGGTGATGTCCTTTGCCCGCTCGCGGTTGGTGCGTTCGTCGTCCTTGAGGCTTTTCTTGCGGGAAACGACCTGCTCCAGCAATTGGGCATAGAGGTTCGGCTCTTCGAAGCGGCGATTGGTGACCCAGCCAGCGAATGCCTTGACCTTCTCCTTCGGGCCTTTCACGATGGTTTTTTTCTCAAAAAACGCCAGCATGAACAGCACGAAATAGTCCTCATAGCCCAAGAGTTCGCTGCCTTTGATGATGGGCAGTACCTCATCCAGGGCAAATACCATGCTGACGCCATATTCCGTCAAGGTGTTGAAGGCCCGGCGCTGCGCCTCTGTCAAGGATTCGATGCGTGATTGCAGGTCGTTGGCAGGTTTGCTGGTAGTGCGCTTGCGAGTCGGTTCGGGGGTTGTCACCACGGGTTCTGCTTCGTTTGACTCTGGGTTGAAGTCCGTTTTTTCGTTGATGACAATGCGGAGGTCGGTGATGTTCCGGCCTTTTTTTATGAAATCGTAGTCCACCCGCAAGTGGGTTTTTTCGTTGATTTCCTCCCTGGCCACATCGAGCACTTTGCGCCGAAAATTGCGGAAGTCGGGGTATTTATCCTGAATGCCGAGCCTTGACTTAAACTCCTTAATACTAACAGCGAAGACGTTGCGGCCGTGACGGATGTTCTCGAAATAATAGGCTTTACACATCTGGTATATGCGAATGCTGAAGCCGCTCTTCATCTTCGCCACTTCAAGAAATTCAAAGCGGGTAAATCGCTCCTTCAGGCCGAGGAGGAAGGGTTTCATTTGCGGGGAAAAGCCGAATTCCACGCAGAGCACGCCGTTTTCATCGTATTTCGGCACGGCACCTGCTACCCAATTAATATGGCCTCGAAGACGGTGGCCGTCCACGGTAAAGTCTGTTGGAAAAGTGATTTTTTTGTCGGTGATGCTGTCGAGCAGGTCGTCGAGGCGCTCGTAGAAGGAGCCGTGCTTCTTCGTTTCGTCTGATTTAAGGATGTACTCGATTTCGGAGACGGGCACAAGGTAGGTTTCAAAATCGCTGTCCTCCGGTCGCAACAAAGTGGCCATGTACAGGATGAGTTTCTGCTCGCGGGGCGAGAGCTTGTACCGGGCGTTTTGGATGAACTGATTGGCAATGGCCGCAACCTTCTTTGTCTTTTCCACTTGCATGGTGCTGTATTTTGGGGCAAATTATTTCGTCGCGTGTACGTGTCAAAGCAGCGGGGTACACTATTTTTCCACACCGCCCACACGAGGGACACGCCAATTGAAAAAAGTTGTTTTTCCAGCCAAAAACCGCCCACTTAAGGTACACATGGGCGAATAAATTTAAAAACAGGGGTCGTAAATCAGGTCCTAAAAATGCCACACACAGTAGGAACACCCCAAAACACCTATGATTATTGGCCTCCCCAAACGAGGTACACTTGACTGAAACAAAACCCAAGGTCTTCCGTAAGTTTTCGCCCACATTGGGGACACAGTTTGCCACTTCATGGACACATCAGCGGTATAACTACCTGATTATCAACGGATAATTCCAAATCAGACAGGACAAGCAGTTTTTCAAAAACCCCACACGGGGTACACACAAGGCTTCGGCACACTGCTTTTGCCACGTTGTTTTGCCACTTTTGGCGAAAACATGCTTGTATTCTGCGCAAAATTGCCCACATGGGGTACACAACCCACAAAAAGTACATTGGAAGCCCACATTTGCAGCACAAATCGCCCACACAGGGTACACTTATCACCCACACTGAGGAATCAAACTGCCCACATGAATGACGCGACTAACCCACTACTCGTACGCGAGCCTCCCCTTTCAAGTACCCAAAAAACCCACTTCGAGTACACATATTGCCTCACAAATAATTGATAATCTGTCGTTTATGACTATTTAAATAATAACTAAGAAATAAAAGTGAATAATAAAATCACTAAAACTTTAATATTTTCAAGAGGGTCTTTTTATTTTTTTAGCTTTTTTATTAAGCCTCGCGACACCTGCGGTAGATGCTTTCTACCCCTTATCTTTTAAGCTGGCTGCACCAAATTCTTAAATTCTCACTTCCGCAAGTGTGTACCCAATGTGTGTGAGCTTAATTGAGTGATAATCATTGATTTCGTTAATTAACGAAATCGTTCTTTACCGTTTTCTTTCTTTTGTTTTTTTGTTTGAGAACTGTACGGTAGTTTTGCGGCTGCTATAACCAATAGCGTTAAATCTTTATTTCGTTATTTCTTTATCAAAATAGGCACATGGCACTTGTAATTGGAGTAATCTCACAAAAAGGAGGCGTTGGCAAATCAACCGTGGCGCGCCTTACCGCCTGCAACTATGCCGCCAACGAATGGGCGGTCAAAATAGCCGACATGGACCTTTCGCAAGGCACCGCTACCAACTGGAACCGCCGCCGGATGCAGAACGAGATAGCACCGATGGTGGCCGTCGAGCAGTTTGTCAATGTTAGCGATGCACTCAAGCACGGCGACCGATATGACCTCATCGTATTCGATGGTGCCCCCCACTCCACTTCCAAGACCTTGGACATTGCCAAGGCCAGCGACCTAGTGGTTCTGCCTACAGGTGTCTCCCTCGACGACTTGGAACCGACCATTAAATTGGCGCATGAACTCAAGAAAAACGGGGTTCCTTCCAAGAAAATATCCATCGCCCTCTCGCGCATCGGCAACAGCGAGGCCGAACTGGCCGAAGGCATGGAATATGTCCGAGCCAGTGGCTATCACTTGCTCGACGGGGTGCTTTTCGAGAAGACCGCTGTGCGCCGAGCTAGCGATGAGGGCAAATGTGCCACCGAGACTGGCTTCAAGACTATCAATGAAAAGGCCGATGTGCTGGTACAGGCAATTGTGAACCGTGTGGAGGAAGTGAAGTGATTTTCGATTGGAGCGCATTTCTATAACGATTTCTCAAGAAAGAATTCGTTAAAGCGTTATTTCTTTATTCATCTTCAAGGATTTGATGGAATGGAAGGCGCATTTGACGGATTTCGATGGATTTACTTGGTTGTGCCCAAACACTAGTTTATCGTAAAATCTGCCCAATTAGGTTCAATCCACTGGCAAATTCAAAAAGAAGAAATCGTTAAATCGTTATTTCGTTAGGACAAAGCCTTGCAACCGATGTAAACTACACCCTGAGTACCAGCCATTAATCGTTAAATCGTTATTTCTTTCTTTCTTCAGCCAGGGTACTTTGCAGAACTATGAACTAGCACAGCCCGCTGCTAGCAAAGAAAGCAGGAAAAAGAAATCGTTATTTCTTTCTTTCTTCAGCCAGGGTACTTTGCAGGACTATGAACTAACACAGCCCGCTGCTACCAAAGGAAACAGGAAAAAGAAATCGTTATTTCGTTATTTCCATATGATAGGATACTGCGTAGGACTGTGAACTAACCCACCCCCTTTATCTAACGGAGCAACAGAAATAGAGAAATCGTTAAATCGTTATTTCGTTAGTATCATACCCTGCAACCAATGTAAACCGCATCCTCAGTACCAACTCTCAATCGTTAAATCGTTATTTCTTTCTTTCTTCAGCCAGGGTACTTTGCAGGACTACGAAATAACCCAGCCCGTTGCTAACAAAGGATACAGAAAAGAAGAAATCGTTAAATCGTTATTTCTATATCTTGGAAACAGTACTAAGCTATAGCTTAATGAGCCTCCTAAAAGCTGAAGAAGAAAAATAGAAAAGCTATTTCGTTAAATCGTTATTTCTATACCTTTGCCATTCGAAGCAAACAATTCAACAATCCAAATTTTATGGCAAAAATTAGCAAACCAACCACCAACCGCAAAGGGGCACCGCCACCTGAATTCGAAGCGCCTGCCAACCTGAGCCGCAGTTCCGACCAAGACCTGCGCCCACTCAATTTTAAAGTCCCAGCTGCGTTCAAGCGCGAATTCAAGGCGTATGCCAACGAAATGGACATGAGCATGGTCAGCCTTCTGATGACCTGTTTTGAACAATACAAAAATTCGAGGTAGCGAATTCGTTTTATCGTTAAATAACGAATTCGTTATTTCATTATCGCTAAATGCGCTAGCATTTTCTGGATTTTAAATGAAGGATGAAAATGCAGCGGGGTAGGACATCGCAGGGTCGGTTCCTGGCTGTTTTCCGGCGTTTTGCCACTCGGCTGTCCTTTGCATCGGCGTTGGGGCAGGTCACTATGAAATCGGCACTTAAATTCGCCGAAAACCTGCCCTTAGTTTTTACAGTGTTAAAAGCATTTAACGAAAGGCAGAAATAACGAAAAAGTTATTTCGTTTTATCGTTATAATTTTCAAACTTTTCATGGACTTTTTGTCAGAAAGGATGGAAAGGCAATGGAGTAGGGGAGCGCAGGGTTGATTCCTAGTGGGATCCCGCCGATTTGCGCCATTTTATCTGTTTGCAGCTATATCAGGCCGATTCAAATTGAAATCTGCGCTTAAATTCACTAGAAACCAGACGACGATTTTTGGAGTTACCCAGAATTTTTAACGAAAAGTAGAAATAACGAAAAACGAAAGAATTAATTCGTTTTATCGTTACTTAAAAAGCATTTCAATTTTTCACGAAACAATAAATTTCGTTAATTCGTTAATTCTTTAAATCTATTTTCATGGAAAACAATGACAACCACTTCCTCGGCCTGCGCACGGTAGGATACGCAGTCAACGACCTACAAAAAGCCCGCGATTGGTACGCCGATGTGCTGGGCTTCCCACCTTATTTCGATGAACCGTTTTACGTCGGCTTCAACGTCGGCGGCTACGAACTAGGCATCATGCCCGCCGAAGGAGTGAACCAGCCGAGTGGCGGAGGGGTGCTCGCCTATTGGGGCGTGGCAAATGCGGAGGCTGCCTTCGCTCGGCTACTCGAAAAAGGCGCCAAAGAAAGGGAGCCTGTCACAGAGGTCGGTGGCGGCATCAAAGTTGCCACGGTGTTCGACCCGTTCGGGAATGTGCTAGGGGTGATTGAGAATCCACATTTTGAGGTAAAGAAATAACGATTTCGTTATTTCTTTATAAATGATTTTGTTGCTAAACCTGCATTTGTCTGCATTACTAATGCATAAATGCCACTTGATAAGCCATCAAGACTGATTGGCTTTCCATCCTCCAAGCTCCCAACCCATAATGTTCTCCCTTGAAAATCCACGATTCGAGCCTCGGAAACCCCAGCTGGAAGATTTGCGACCAATAAATAATTGTCAGCAGGATTGGGATAGGGTAGGGGGCTTGCCACCAGTATTTCCCCAACGCCACTCACCGGATGCAAAGCCTCATCAATCGCCCGCAACAGCGAAAACTCCGAATACTCCCCAAATGCATCCTGCCCAAGTTCCCAAATCATCACGCCGCTTGTTTCAGCTTGTGCCAATTGCGTTTTTGCAGCGATGGTCGGGATGCCATTGTAGTAAAGTTCCCCCACTTGGTCAACTTGCGCATTGGCGGGGTTGGCAGCCACGATTTCCCCAAAATACTTCGCATCAACAGGCGTGGTGGAAAAATCGTAGCCATAGAACGGCACACCGAGCGTCTGGCGGTCGCCGGGCAGACCTTGGTTTTCCCAATATTGCAGGCATTGCTCCGCCCAAGTGTAGGGTGAGTGCTGGCCGGGATTGTTGGGGTCCCACGGGCCGGTGAGGTCGTAAATCATGAGGTTCACCCAATCGAAGGCAGCGAGTGCAGGGGCCGTGATTTGCGGGTAACGGTAACCGCCGGGCAAGGCGGCGGTCATTGGCAGGTCCTCCGCTGCGAGTGCTGTTTTTAACGTCAGCACGAAAGGGCTGTAGAGGTCGTTCACGTGTTGCCATTCGAGGTCAATGTCCACCCCGTCGAGGTCGTTGGTCTGCACATATGCGATGATTTTTCCGATGAATTCCTGCGTGTGGTCGGGTTGCATCCAATAGTTCCAGTTGGCCTGCCAGTCGGGGGTGAGGTAGCCACCGGCCAGCGAGACGAAAACCTCCACACCATTTGCGTGAGCCGAATCCACCACCGTCGTGATTTCTTCTCCTTCAAAGCTCAGGTCGCCGTTTGCATCGGGGTTGGCGAACGCAAGATTGACGTGCGTCAGGCGCTCCCACTCGATTTTGGCGGGGGCGGTGCTGAAATTCCAATTGGCGAGGTAACCGACGACCTTGAAATCCTGTGCGGATAAAACGATGCTCGTGAAAAGGAAAACTGCTAGTAACGGTGCTTTCATGCGTTGCGATTTGAGGATGAACATAGGCTAAAGGTAAATCACGCCACCATTTTGCGGCGCAATTAACACTTGCAAATCCTTTGCCCCAAACCGTCAAACCGTTTTTGCGAAGCAGGCGCTGTTCTCCACCCCGGCGTATTGCCCAAAATTCTCGATGCGGGCATAGCCGTTTTTCGTGTAAAACGACACCGCATCGGGCATCCGAAGTCCGGTTTCCAATACGCAGCGACTGTGGCCCAATTCGACAGCCCAGCGTTCCAGTTCCGCTAAGATTTGCGGAGCCACACCCTTTCCCCGCCACTCCGGCAACACGTACATGCGTTTGATTTCCACCGAATTTTCATCGAACGGCTTGAATGCCCCGCAACCTATGGGCGTGTCGCCATCCAGTGCTACCACCACGTTTTGCAGGGCGGCAATCTTGTTGTACTGAGCGTAAAATGCGTGCTCGTCACCGTCAATCTTGGCGAGATAGGCATCCAAATGCCGGACGAGGGCGACGAAGCCGGGATGTTCGGAGGTGGTGCGTTCCAATGAAATCATGGTGTATAAATCGTTTTTTCGTTATTTCTTTAATTCTGAAATTGACGATTCCTGCTGCCTCCGCCGTTCATGCAGCATCTTGTTCACGCCCCAAAACTGAAACGTGGTGATGGCCATGGCCGCTGTGACCACAAAGCCGAGGGCAGGATAATTCTCCATGAAACCCGTTTCATTTTGAAAAACAATCATGCCAGCCACCGTGGAGGCAATGCCGCCGGATACCTGCGCCACCGAGGAATTGATGCCCATGAACGTGCCCCGGTCAACTTGGTCGGGCACTGCCGAATTAATGGTAGAAGAGGTGATGATTCGGGAAGCCACTGCCGCCATCATGACAGCGCTGATGGCGGTGACCAACCACAGCGGTGTAATGCCGAGATTGGTGTAAATCAGCACCGTGGCAATCGTGATGGCGCTGCCTACGGCAAACACCTTGAAGGCCCCCACCCGGTCGGCCAGCTTGCCGATGAGCGGCCCGGCCACCATTGAGCAGAGGCCCGTTACGAAGTAAACAATAGACAATTCAGCCTTACTGATGCCCAAATTGCCAACGGCGAAGGCCGCCCCGAACGGCATGAGCATGTATCCACCCGTAGCGAGTAGGGTAGTGGCAAAGAAAACTCGAAGGTATTGTCGGTTGGAAACGACCTTCAGCATGTGCTGGCCAACGGAGCGTTGGCCCTGCAAGCTTAGGTGGGCATTTACTGGCCGCATTTTCACCAAAATGGCCAACAGCGTGAGCGTTGCGACGCCAACGATCATGAAAAACGGCATGTGCCAGCCCCATTTGTTCGCCAGCATGAGACCCACGGGCAGGCCGATGACCTGACTGGAGGCGAAGGCCATTTGCACAAAACCCATCACCCGGCCACGCACCTGAAAGGCGAACAAATCGGTGATGATGGCAAACGAAACCGAGCCGATTACACCGCCAAAAATCCCCGTGACGATGCGAGCCGAAAGCAGGAAATGATAGTTAGTGGCCAGGCCGCAGAGCAAAGTTCCAATGATGAAACCCGCGTAGAAAAACACGAGCAGCCGCTTCCGGTCAAAGCGGTCGGCGAAGAATGAAGCTAAGAACCCGGAGGCCCCGGCGCTGTAGGCGTAGGCCGAGACCACGCCGCCGAACTGGCGGGTATTGAGGTTCATTTCTTCCAAAAGAAAGGCGCTGAGCGGGTTCATCACCATGAAATCGAGGACGATGGTGAACTGGGCGAGGGCCAGGATGGTGATAATGAAAATCTCATAGCCTGTGAAGGCTTGCTTTGTTTCGTTGGTCACAGTCGGTCAGATTTTAAAAAAAAGATGCCGCCCGTTTTGCGCCAGCGGCAATCCTTTAAAGCGGATAAATTGATTTTTAGTTCAGGTGGGGTAGGGCAGATTTTTTCCACGACGAAGATGATGGGATAGGCTTCGAGTTACAGTTCAATCATCACCCCCACACTCGGTATCGGCGTCCCCGTCTCCGCGCTCAACGATTTCAGCTTGTACCGCTGCTGGCTGGCCGGGGCGTCCGGGTTTTCGATGATGCCGCCGCCGATGGGTGTCCCGTTCTCGTCCAGCGGGCGGTCGAGGATGAGGGCGGGGATGCCGACGGCGTTGCCCGTGATGTTTTCGATGTCGAGGTAAACGTTCAGGCTCCAACGGTCGAAGAACCAGCGCTTGTCAATGCGGAGGTCAATCGTGCTGCTCAGGTCGCCGCGCTCGGTGTTCAGGCGGCTGTAGTCGGGCAGGCCGGAATTGCGCACGTTCCAACTGTCCACCAAGGCCGAGGCGTCGGAAAACGGCGTGATAGGCAGCGCCGACTGGAACCGCCAATTGACGCCCGCTTCCCAGTTTTTGCCGAATTTTTTACCCAAAGCCAAGTTCACGATGTGCCGGGCATCCCACGAGGAGGACACGTATTTGCCGTTTTTATCCTCAAACTCGCTCTTGCCCAGTGTGTAGCTTGCGATGCCGTAAAAACCCTTGTACAACCGCTGTTGGAACAAAAACTCGATGCCGTAGGTGCGCCCGGCGCTGCGGCTCACGGCGGGTTCGTTGCCGATGATGCCGAAGTCGCCGCCGAGGTTGGCCAGCGTGAGGCTGTCACGCAGCAGGAAGGGGTAGTCGGCGTATTTCTTGAAATAGCCCTCCACCGAGATTTTGCCGTTCGTCTTGGTGTTCCAGGCGAAGCCCGCCACGGCATGGTCGGCCCGGATGTACTGGATATTGTTCTGCTTGTTCACAAAAACGCCACCCTCTTGGTAGCCGAGGATGGTGTAGGGCGGCAGTTGGAAATAGCGGCCCGTGTTGAAATTGAACGAAAGCTGCTCCGAAAACGAGTAGGAGGCCGAGAAGCGGGGCGAGAACTGCTCCAGCGGATTGTTCATGTCGTCGGAATAGGAATTGGCGTCCATACGGGCACCCAGCGAGAGCACGAGGCGGTCGTTGAGGTAGTTGCGGCTCACCTGTCCGAACAGCGCGTATTTGTTCATGTCGAATTCGCCGCGGTAGTCCACCGTCTGCGGCCCGGCGCTGGTGAAGATGCGGTTGAAGGTTCGGTTGTTGTATTTTACAAACTCATAACCGACGCCGTAGTTCACCTTGAAATCCCCATAGCGGCTGGTGTTTTCCACCCGAAACTTGTTCTCGATTTCCTGCGATTTATAGTTCAGCACGAGGTTGTCCTCCGTGCTGTCGTCGTTTTTGAAATACTTCACTGCCTCGTTGTTCAGCATATTGCGGCTGGCCACCACGGTCCAATAGCCGTGCTGGGCGTAGTGCTTGTAAACCAGGCCGTTCGTGTAGTTCCATTGCGTGTTCACGGGTAGTTGGTCGAGTATGAATTGCTGGTCTTCGGTCTCGTTGGCGTCTAGGTTCAGCTCGAAATCGTCAATGGCACCGAGGCCGACGAAATAGATTTCGTTTTTCTGGTTGATTTTATGCTTCACCTTGGCCTGAAAATCATTGTAGGTGGGCAAAAACGGTAGTTCCAGTGCCTTGAACAGGAACTGCAAATACGACCGCCGGGCCGAGAACAGGAAGGTCGTTTTATCACCAATTGGCCCATCGAGCGTGAGGCCAGCGTCGGAGGCACCCAGCATGACGGTTGCCCCGATTTTGTCGCTGCGGCCATCAGGCTGCCGGAAATTGAAGGCCGAACTGAGCGTATTGCCGCGGTTGGCGGGGAAGGCCCCGCTGTAAAAATCCACCTCCGAAATGAAGTTCACATTGATGAGGCCGACCGGCCCGCCGCTGCTGCCCTGCGTGGCAAAGTGGTTGATATTGGGCACCTCCACATCGTCGAGGAAGAAGCGGTTTTCGTTCGGGGCACCGCCGCGGATGATGAGGTCGTTGCGGAAGCTGGCGGTCGTCGTGACGCCGGGCAGCGACTGTACCACTTTGGAGATGTCGCGGTTGCCGCCGGGGTTGCGCTGGATCTCCGCCACGCCGAGGGTGCGCAGGCTGAGGGGGCTTTCCTCCGGTTTTTTGAAGGGGGATGCCGTCACCACAACTTCTTGTAATTCAGCGTTTTGTGTCTCCAGTTTGAAATTGACGACAGCGGGTTTGGCGTTCGTCACCTGGATTTCCGCCTGCGTCTGGTCCTTGAAGCCGACGAAGCTGGCCTGCACGTTGTAGAGGCCAGGAGCTAGGCCCGTGATTTCGTAGTTGCCAAGTTCGTCGGTCGTGCCGCCAGCGTCTGTGCCGAGTGCGATGACGTTGGCGAAGATGACGGGTTCATTGGTCAGGACATCGGTGATGGTGCCACGGATGATGCCCGTTTGGGCAAAAATGGTGATGGAGGCCAGCAGGGTGGCCAGCGTGGTGAAGAAGGTCTTTTTCATGATGATTGTAGTGTGAAAAACGCGGAACCCCTGACCCCCTAAAGGGGGACCCACAGACGCATGGGCGTAGGAACTTTATAGTTTTGAAGTTCCAATAAATTGAAATCCGTGGGTTTCCTTTTAGGGGTCAGGGGTGGTCGGGTGATTAAATGGTTGAAACGTTTTTTGGTTCACGGCGAGGCTCGATAGGGAGTCAAGTCCGCTCCATAATCGGCACCCAAATCTCTTCTTCCGAGTCCGGGCTGCCCTGTTTGTATTTTTCCCCAAGCAACTCAAAATGTGGCCTTTCGTCCAATTGGTAGCCCGATTGCGGCAGCCACTCGGCATAGATGTACTGGAAAATGGCGGTGTCCATGCCCCGGTGAGGGAAAACGGCGTACAGCCCGCCCGGCAGCGTGAAGCCCTCCATGCCTTCGGGAATGTTTTCAAAATCGGCTACTACCACGGCGGCCCATTTTACGAACTCCGTTTGCGGAGCAAACCGCTCAAAATACCCAGTGGGATAGACTTGCAGCGAGTACAAATCGGTGCCGACGGCATTCTGTACCTCTTGGCGGCGGGGCATGAAGCTACCCCAAAGCTGGCCAGTCAGGTTGTTGGCGAGGGACATGGTGAGGTGTAGGCCGACGAGTTTTTTCTCGGTCTGGGTGGTGATAGTTGGTTGCATAGATTGACTTGTTTTAGCTTTGGTGGAGGCCGAGCAACTGAAGGTAAAGCATCGCCAAACCGATGGACACAGCGATGAAGATGCCGACCCTGAGGTAATTCAGGTGCTTCCAATTGGCCGCTTTTTCGGCAAGGTTGGGAGGCGGGGCAAGTTCTCCATTGCCGATTTTTTCAAAATGGATGATGTTGGGCGCAAAATAGACCAAGGTCCAAACCCGCACCGCAAAATGCAGGGCAAACAGCAATAGCAGCCAATTTCGGATGGGTGCCAGTTGCCAACAAAATGCGATAGATGCTATAAAAATGACCTCGTGGACGGAATGGAACACCGTCCAAAACGCTTTGAGGCTTGCCCCATTTTTATCGGTCAAATAATGGAAACTACGGGGCGGGTCAGCGGTCCATTTTGGCACGAGCACCAAGGTCTCGAAGATTTGGGCACCGTTCATCAAGAAATAAATGAGCAAGTTGGCCAATGCCCAAGACTCCGCCCTTGAGAGGTACGCTAAGTCAATGTTTTCCATTCAATCAGTTTTACATTGGAAGCTAGCTTAATCCGCCAATTCCTCGATGCGCACGCCCCAGTCCTGTACGATTTTCTTTAAGGTATTGCTTTCGAGGTAATCGCCCTGCACCCGGAGCACCCGGTCACAGTCCTCTAAGTCAATGGTGCACCGCTCGACGCCGGGCACCGACGCTAATGCTGTGCAGAGTGCCTTGGCCTCCATGCGGTCATGGATGTTTGATTTGAAAACAAGCACTTGTGCCATGTCGAAGCTGGTTGTCGTTTGTTCAAAAAGCATCGGATTAGAATTATTTAAAGCAAATGTAAAACGGATTTGAAATAAAAAACAAAATTTCGATGCAATTTTTTTAATTTTGCTGCGAAATCGTTGTAAAATAGTAAGCGAGACTTCCGAAGTCTTTAAGACTTCGGAAGTCTTACCTAGACAATGACGAATGACAATCAGGAATTACTTTAAACCGCATGAATAAAACTGTAGAATTGGTCAACGAATGGGCGGGCTACGAAGCGGCGCACCCCGATGCGAGCCTCGAAGAGTTCTGCCGCTACTACCTCACCGCCCAGCGTTCGAAGCGGGAGATGCCGCCCATTTTCCAAGGAAAAGCCGTTCCGCCCACGCCCGGTTCCTTTTTGATGAAACTGATGGGCTATATCGGCAAAGTGTTCGAAACCTACGCCCGCAGTGCGTTTGCTGAAATTCAAGACATCAAGCAGCCCGAAGATTTTTACTTTTTGAATTATATCAAATACAATGATGGCTGCCGCAAAACGGATGTCGTCAACAATTTCCTGATGGGCCTGTCCACGGGCATTGACGTGCTCAACCGACTGATTGTCAATGGCTTAATCGAGGAGCGCCCCGACCCCGACGACAAGCGTGCCCGCTTGGTAACCCTCACGGCAAAAGGTATAGAAGTGCTGAATGAATGCTACCGCCAGTCGCAGTTGGTGTCCAGCATCGTTTTCCATGAAATGAGCGAGGACGACATCCAGCTCGTCATCCAACTGCTGCGGGGTGTGGAGGCCAAGCACTCGCCGCTGATTTTTGAGCTGCGGGACAAGCCGATAGAGGAGGTGTACCGAAGGGTGGTGGGTGGCAGCAATACTGAATTTGAGTCAAAGGTACTGCCACAACGACAGTAGACGGAATGAGATGCCAGCCGTCATCGTTAACAGCTAGATCATCGAAGTACGTCAAGAAATGACCAAGGTCTTCTGTTCAAGCTTGCTGACAATCCAGTAAGCCACGATGATGTTCGGCAACCAAGCCATCCATGCCACGATGCGGTAGGCCGGTTCAAATTCGCCATTGAACAGCATGATAAGCAGCGGCAAATAGAACCGCAAAGTAACCGCCCCAAAGCAAGTGGCATAGCTGTAAATCATCATTTTTTGGTGGCCGGGTACGTCCCCCTTTTTGATTTTCAGAAAGGCTTGCAGCGTGGAGTAAAACCAGATGACGCCCCCATTGGCAAAGCCTGCCCGACCCACTGGCCCGCCCACCGCTAAAAGCCCGATGTAGATGCCCGCCAAGGCGCTCGGCAGCGCCGAAAGCACATAGATTTTGCCCAGCAAACGATGAACATCGGGCCGGGCCGTCCACCATTTTTTGCTGAACTGCACCCAACCGACTAAGAGCGCAATGCCGCCCGGTACGATGTGCGTGTAAAATGCGGCCTTCCAGACCATATTGGCCAGTTGCTCCGGTGTTTTGGAAGTGAGCAGCCCGAAGCTGTCGCCGTAAACCAAATAAAAAATGGGGTAGCTACTTATGAGAATGCAGAGCAGGGCGAACATGAACCAACCAATTTTCTTTAGCATAACGAATCGAATTTGGTGCTAAGATGATGGAATATCTGTCTTTACCCCTATTGAATGTTATGCCTATTTTCTGTTTCAAACAAAAAAATTGGCGGGCCTTAGCCCGCCACACAATCGGGTGATTTTATCGCTTTAGCGCTGCGTTGGCTTGCGAAGCAAATAAAAATTTACTGCTCATCGGCACTCGGCCCATAGCTGCCGGGAATCGGGATATTCAGCAGGCGGAGGTAAACGCCGAGCTGCGCCCGGTGGTGGATAATCTGGCTGATGGCCATGCGTACCACGCCCCAGCGGTCGGCATCCCAGAGCACCATTTCGCCATTGCGGAGCACCCAGCGCTCGCCAAGGTGGGCAGTGTTTTCCTCGATGAGCTGGGTCTTGGCATCCAATAGGCTTTTCTCGAGGATTTCTTCAGCGCTGCTTACTTTCTTTGGCTCCCAAGTGCTGACGGCGAAGTCAATTTCATTGACATTGAAAGCCATGGAAATCCAAGTAGGCAACTCGGCGATGTGCGTTGCCAGCGGCGCTATTTTCATGCTTTTGTCGTGGGGTGCCCAATCAAGTTTGTCAGTGGGGATACGGGACAGCATTTTGCGGGTGGTAGTGGCTTCTTCTTCTAACTCCCTGAGAAACAATGAGATAATCGTCATAATGATTTAAGTTTTGATGAATAATGGGGCAAAGATGATGGCAGCGACTGACAGCTGTATGTCAGTGAGATTTTGGCCTTGAAATTTTTTTTGAAAATCAAAAAGGGTAAAACCCGATACCGAATTGCAGGATATTATAGGCCAAGCTGGTGCTTTTTTCCTTCCCGAATTTATCTTTTCCGCCGTGGTAATTTGTCAGTACGAAAATAGAACTGCGGCGGGTAGGAGCGAAAGAAAGTCCCACTTGTGCATACCCCCCGACGACTTGCGCTGTTTTGTCCAAGGTCAAGCCATTGCCGGGGCCATCAAAAAAACCAGTGTAGCGGATGTGGGCGAAGTAGGTCCCCAGTTCCACAAATCCCACCCAGCGATCGCCAGGCTTGTTGCCCATCAGCCATCGGAGGCCAGAATCAAAAACGTACTCCTTCATTTTTCCCACGCCTTTGTAGCAGCCGAAACATTCTTTGTTCTCGTCATTGATGAGGTTTTTACCGTAGCCAAAGCTGTTCGCCCATGCAAACTTGGAAAAATGATAGTTGTAATAGCCTCGGTAGTACCATTTCCCCACAACGGGTAGGTTTATCGTTTCATTGTTCCAAGCTACGGTAAAGGGAGAAACGCCCATCTCGTGCCGCAGTGCTGGCGTCGGATTTTGCGCAAGCAAAAAACAAGGAAAGAAAAGGGCAGTAAAAAGGATTTTGAACCGATTCATACATGAATTTTGAATGAAAATTAATTCACTCCCCCTTCAACGCCTCCTCAATCCGCCGCTCCGGCACGATCCAAGCCACGGCCACTACTGTAAACAAAAAGCAGGAAACCAGCGGTTGCCAGAACGCAATCGGGATGGCGGCGAGGTAGGCAAATTGCGATAGGATGCCCTTCATTTTCGATTTTTCGAGCGCTGCTTTCAGTTTTTCGTTATGCACTTGGCTTTTCAAAATGCAGATTTGAAGCATGAAATACGACAGCGCATTCAGCTCCAGAATGACGGCATAGACGATGACCGGATTCGTTTCAAAATGGTTTTCGCCCATCCAAGCCGAGGCAAAGGGAATCAGCGAGAGGCAAAAAAGTAGTGCCATGTTCGTCCAGATGATGCCGGGGTTCACGGTGCGGATGGTGTGCAGCAGGTGGTGGTGGTTGCCCCAATAGATGCCGACGTAAATAAAGCTCAGGATATAACTGAAGAAAACGGGCCACAGCGCCAGCAGTTCGTGCCAATCGGTGCTGTGTGGCACCTTGATTTCCAGTACCATGATGGTGATAATGATGGCGAGCACACCGTCGCTGAAGGCTTCGAGTCGGTTCTTTTGCATATGTGAGTTTTGGGCAAAGAAAAGGGGTTTTTGCCAAATCGGTAGCAATGGCCTTTAGGCCGTCCCGTCCCAGCCCTTTAGGGCGATAGCGGCGTAAACGCCTCCGACGAGACGGCGTAATCGCCATTCCTACCCGCCTCGTCTTAACTGATGCGCTGCCACCTCCAAATCCTTCAAATAATCGTTCAGCGACAAATGCTCCTTGATGCGGAACGGCTCCAAACTCAATTTCAACGACCGAATCCGGCTCGTGCGGAAGTCCCGGTACTCCATGCGCAGATGGCACCAGGCGATGAGGTGCCAGTTGAGGGAATAGAACGTGAGGCCGATGGGTTCCACTTCCCGGGCGCTGCTTTCGTCATTGATATTGGTGTATTCAATGCGGAGGATGCGTTGGTCAATAATGGCCTTTTGGATGGTCGTCAAGTAATCGGTGCTGGGCAGCAAGTGGGCGTAGTCGTCGGGGATGTAGTGGGCGACCTGCTGCTGTATCTGCTCCAAATTCCGGCGCTGCGTATTGCCCAGCACCTGTTTTATCTTCGAAATGGCCGTACCGTAATGCTGCTGGATGCTCTTGTCGGAGAAGCGCACCACCAACGGCTCCATCAGCGCCAGTGCGTTGGCCTCCTCTGCCGTCAGCGACACGGGCGGCAGGAAGTAACCGCCCACGATGTGGTAGCCCCGCCCCGCCTCGAAGCCCACGGGCACGCCGATTTCGTTCATCGCCCGCAGGTCACGGTAAACGGTGCGGACGCTCATACCGAAATGCTCAGCCAGCTCCTCAGCGGTCTGGTATTTCTTGTTTTGCAGATGGGCGACGATACCCATTAGGCGGTCGGTGCGGTTCATCTTTTAAGTTGATAAAAGTTGATGAGGTTGATAAGGGTTGATAGGGGCAATTAAACACGGCCCCCAATCGTAAATCCCTCAAAGTCCCGGTACATAAAAGTCTTTATAATCCAGCTCAGCGCTTTTGAGCACCTCAAAAACATAGCTCGACTGCTCCATTTTTTCCTTCGGAACAAGGCCGCTCAGCGTGAACTTGCAGCCCTTAGCTTTGGCCATTTTCAATACTTCCAAAGAAGGATGTTTAGTCTCGTTGTCAATCTCGATGGCCACGTTGTGCTGCTTCGCAAGGTCGAGTAGGGTGGGGGCGGTTTGGGCGTTCAGCACCCGGCCCATGTCAGACCAGACTTGGATTTTCCCGCTGCCCAATAGTTTCTCTGCCGACTTCAAATCCGTGCTTTCGCCGATGACGAAATCGGCCTTCGGGTTGTTCAGCTTTGCAACGTTCTTTGCCGTCACCTTGATGCCTGTGAACAGCGTCAGCCCGCTTGCAGCCCCAAGTTGATTGGCTTTTTTGGGGCTTTTCACCAAGGCAGCATTGATGCCCGTTGCCAGCACGTAATCGGCAAGTTCCTGTGCCTTCAGCTTGGTCGGCGGATTCAGGTCAATGAAAGGGAAGTTGCGGCCCTGCATCGCCATCAGCGTGTCGTGCCAGACGCCAAAATCGGGGGCAACGAGGCCGGAACTGGCATCGTCGGGCAGACGGCGCACCCGGAAGCTGCGGTACTGCATCCGGCTGTGGTCGTCGTGGCCTTGCAGGCAGAACGTGCCCTTCGAGAGCCGCCGCAATTTGTGGAACGTCCGCTCTGGCTGTCGGTAGTCCACCGTTTGGAGGCCGTTCACCCAGACCTGCACCCGATCGCTTTCTACCCTTGCCTTCACCGTCATCCATTCATCATCTTTGGAAAAAGTCTTGAATAGGTTGCGGTAGCCGTAGAGACTGCCCATTTTCTTCAGTTCGATATAGGTGCCCTCGCCGATGTGGGAGTTGTTCACTTGAATTTCCATGCCCGTATTCGTCCAGCCCTGTTCCTGAAACTGGGTGTGAAAATAGATGCCCGAATTGGCCAGCTTGAACGTGCGCACCTGCACTTCCAGTTCAAAGTTTTTGAAGCCATCCTGCAAGTGTTCGCCTTCGTAAAACAGGTGGGAGCGCTTGCCTTGGGCGGTGAGCAGGCCTTCCTCCACGGTCCAGGTGCTGGTGTGCTCATTGGCCCGCCAGCCGGTCATGTCCTTGCCGTTGATGAGTTCCACCCAGCCGTCTTGGGCGCTGGTTTTCGATGAAAAGGCCAAGACCAGTAGCAGAGTGGCCATCGCGAGGGTGAAACCCTGAATTTTCATGTGCGCTGTTTTTAAGGTGAATGTGAGGGTGCAAGATAATCATTCGTTCCACTGACAAATATCTCTGTTGCCACTGACATAGGGTTGTCAGTTAAAATC